>Ga0136643_10010327_pt1 | contig 13786 bp, 16 predicted proteins | sample TergutLab28metaG_FD_96883 | JGI IMG/M metagenome (GOLD analysis project Ga0136643, IMG submission 96883) | Labiotermes labralis P1 segment gut microbial communities from Petit-Saut dam, French Guiana - Lab288 P1 (version 3) (version 3) | ecosystem: Host-associated > Arthropoda: Insects >...
ATCATTCAACGCCTACATCAAGAAGAAGATACATCAATAAGGACTAGTCAGCTCCAACATCAATACGGACTAGGCAGCTCGGCACATCAAGAAGGGCCAGTCAATCCCAACACATCAAGAACGGACAGCCAGCTCCGATACAAGGAGTCATTTGTCGGCAACGACCAAAAGGAGTAGGATTGTCGGTGACGATCCAGAAGGGGGGTAACGTCTTTTGACACCTAACGAGTGGACGGGAGTCTGCCGCGCTGCTAGCTGACATCTCTCCACCGACCGGACTAGTGACCGCCACTCATCCTCCGAATACTCTGCAACGCATCTCGCTACCCACTGCCACAGCCGACCGGACAGTGCTGCCACCTGCCTAGGTTCCACACCGCGCAACCGCACTGCGAACTTACCACCGAGACGTCACGCAGTGCAGAGCTCACGGAGCGTGGCTAGACTTACGTATCATACTAACGACTATAAGTAACAACATATGTGTTTTACTGTGATTGTCATTGCAACAATCCTACAGTATCCCACATACTTATAGATAGGTACAATAATCGACTCCTTCCACTCTTCAGGCAATTCCTCCTTATTCCAAACAGAAATAATACGTTTATGGATCTCAAAGAAAGTGTTTCTACTCCCTGCTGTAATCAGTTCTGCTGGAATTTGATCAGTACCTGGTAATTTGTGTCTTTTTAGCTTTTCAATTGCCATCTCAACCTCAAAAGCACTTGACTCAGGCACTAGTGATTCTGCTATATGTATTCCTGTCTGCCTAACATCACTAATCCCATGTACATTGAACAGCTCGGAGAAATGATTCCTCCACCTAGCCAAATAGTGTTGCAGTCTGTAACCAAATCACCCTTCTCAACCTGTACAATATTAATTCCAGGCTGGTAACCCTTTTTAAACTCATTGATGCCCCTATACAAGTCTCCGATATTTATCTTACTGTTGGTTTTAAGTTCATCAATTTTAGCTTTCAGATATTCCTTCTTTTTGTTTCTGAAATGTCTACTAGCTGCACATCTTATATTGTTTAGATTATCTACATTGCTTTCATTTGGATTCTGTAACCACTGCATTTTATCCTGCTTCCTTTGACCTAAAAATCATGAACATTCTCCATAAAACTATGGAATATGCTGCTTCAATGCATACAGAACTAGACTCTCTTTCACTGAGGTTTTTATATTCTCTTTAATGTTCTCCCAAGCCCTATTTATGTCCTTGCTTTCAATTAAGTTCTCCAAAGCTGCAAACCTGTTTGAAATCTTAATCTGATACTGTTACCTAACCTCAGGCTTATTTAGCTTCTTGAAATTAAATTTTTCCACATAAAACTTCCGTGTGCTTGTTTACCTACTGCCAATCTTTCCCTAACTTTTGCAACCACCAGACAATGATTAGTATCACACTCAGGTCCCCTGAAAAATCGTACATCGAGTACACTCAAATGCCATCTCCTGTCTATCAATATGTGGTAAGTAATTAATTATCAATATTAATAAACAGACTTTTCTTTCTGATGGTACAAGATGGTACACATTTCTACCACCTTCTTCCCAAAAAAATGATGGTCCGTTATTAGAAATAAATGAATAGCACTGTTGAAAGACATTCACATACTGATCTATATATACTGAATACATTCAGCATTAAATGTAAAATATGGAACAGAGCATGTCACCCCTCTCTGTTAATATGCCTTGTTTGATTTTCCAGAAAGGAGAAGTAATGGAAATTAACTAACTGGGCATGGATATAAAAGCCATGAAATTAAACCACTTACATGATGAAAAATAAAGTCTTCTGGGACCTTGCACTGAGTCAACTGCTAAATGGTAACCAAGTAGTCCAAGAAGATAACCATACACTCCTCCAAAATGTCCGTAACCCTTTACAAGTTGGCATAGTGTAACATTGCAGAAGATTTTAAACTTCATCAGTATTGCTGTGTTAACCACAATATTCTCATTGACATGATTTTTATTACAATATTAAGTGACTGCCAAAGCTAACATGTAAAACTCTCAAGTACAGGTCCGATCCTTAACAAGATTCTGAGTGAATAATACTAAAACTAATACTAATACTAATTATTTCTATACCTGTTACTAATGAGGTTGCTGCTGCTGTTGCATAACACAAATAGGAAACTGCTTTGCAGCCACTGGAATTCAAACCTATAATATTCAGAAAAAAAGGTTTAGGTAGTACAGTATCACATACTCAGTACTCTGAATGTTCTTTCAGTATTTGAGTCATCATGCTTCCTGATAAAAGAAATAGTATACTTACATGACCATATGAACAACTGTATAGAGATAATTATACAAGTAGCAAAACACAAATTCAATATCTCCTACATCTAAAGAAAGAAATAATTCACTGAGAAGCTGTTAGATATAAAACTTACATTTCAGCCTGACAAAAGCAATTATTATAATCATATATGCATCTCCATCTTACAGGTAAGCAGGCTAATAATGCTTTCACTATAAAGCCCTCACTCTGACTAAAATGAAAATAAACACAGGATACAATCTGCAAAAGTTAGTAATGAAGGTGTTCTAACCGTTTTTCCGTTATAACAACTGCAAGGGACACGTGCTGAATGAGAGAAATGAGTTAGTCTGGGTGACATAACTATCCAAACCCTCTATGAGGCGGGGGGGGGGGGGGCTGATAAGTCCTTCGCCCGACCAGGAAGGAAAAAAGTTACAGATACCAAACTCGGGATTTATTCAACATACTTCCCACGAAGCTCAATACACTTCTTAGTCCGTTACTCTAACTCTTGCAAGCCACTCAAAAAAATTCAGAATGTTGTCCGTCCAACCAGGTCTCCGCGGAAGCAATGACCTCCGCGTCGGACGAAAAATAGCGAACTTTCAATTTTTTTTTCAGTCCAGGGAACAGGTGGTAGTCCGACGGGGCCAGATCCGGAGAATAGGATGGGTGATCAAGACACTGGAAGCCCAGGTAGGCCAGTTTCTTCTAGGTTGGAAGTGCCCGGTGAGCCGCAGCGTTTTTCCTTCAAAATGTCCTTCAATTGCACCAGCAGAGATGAGTAATACTCCGCGTTGATAGTTTGGCCCTTTGGAAGATAACCAATGCGGAGGATGCCGTCTTGATCCCAAAAAAATCGAGGCGAGAACTTTTCCAGCGGATTTTTGCACTCGGAATTGTTTGGGGCGCGGTGAGCCGCTATGCCGCCACTCCACTGATTGTTGCGTTGTCTCCGGGTCATAGTGATATAACTAGGTTTCGTCCCTGGTCAATAATCGCGACAGGAAATCATTTGGATCGCGCCAAAAAATTCCAAAAGTTGCTCAGACGACTGGCACCGTTGACGTTTTTGATCCGCTTCCAGGCATTTCGGGGTCCACTTCGCGGAGAGCTTCCGCATGTCCAAATTTTCATAAATGATAGACCCAACCCGCTCACATGAGATGCCCAGTTGCTCAGCTATTGATTTAGCCGAAATCCGGCGGTCTTCCAAGATTAGCTCGTGAATTTGATAAATAATCTCCGAGGTGGTCACTGTTTTGGGTCGTCCAGGACAAAGCGCATCACAGGTGGAAAAATCACCATGTTTAAACTGGGCCACCCAGTTTTTGGCGGTGGCATACGGTGGTGCATGTTCCCCTAATTTTTCTGACAGAATGGCGCGAATTGTATTCCGCACCTTGCCTTGCAGGAAAAAAACTTGATGACGGCTAGCGTCTTCATGTTGTTGAAATCGCGCGCGTCGCCTGACATGCTTCCGTTCAGCCTCTGTAACAAGAAAAGACTTGCTATTCGGCACATGAACAAACCCCTCTTTCCAACGATACTATCGATTCCGTCCTACGACATCGGGAAGTAGGTCGGGTTAAGGACTTAATCAGAGTCCCCTTGTATTTAAACATTTCATATGCTACCATTAACTCTGGTGCATTTATAATCTGTTGAAGGATGAAGAGGTAGGTGGGGAGTTATGGCGTCCAAGACGTCGAGCCATGTCCTGTTCATCATCCCGTTATTCCAGCCGTTCACTGGTGGGACTTCTGTCAGCTACACGACCTGCCAGTTTTATAGAAACATATTCCAGCAGAAGTCCAGCAAATCCTTCTACTTCTGTTGCATACAGACCCACACCAAATGAACATGTTCTTTCTGGTCCCATCAGGCCTGCTAGCTACACAGATACACATTCAACTTCAATTTGTGTTGGCCAAGATAGTCCACTTTTCTGCAGAAGTGCAACAAGTGAATGCACACTTCCTGGTGTTGTGGGATGCATCAGTCCTGAGAAATTGATATGCAATAAAGACAATCCAACAAGACCAATGGAACACATACCAGCAACAGTCAGTCATCTAATTCAGCTTTCCACTTTCTGTGATACAAATATTACCGTTATTTCAGAACATCCATTAGAAGTTAGACACTGTGTTGATAATGTTCCACACTCATCTGCTGGTACAGACGAGCATGGTATTAAAATGAACTCTTCATGTACTGATAATACAAGAACTGTGTGCCAGAACAGATATGTGGACAATGATGCAAGCGATGGGAACTCTAAAACAGATGCCAGAACCGAGGACATCACCTGCAGGAGTGAAACTGAAAGAGGCATATATATATCTTCACACATTTCTGCAGTGCAAAACAATTCAAACAGCATGACTGTTACTGACATTCAGAATACCATACATTCTGTCAATTGTAGTCAGACTTCCAATGTTGATTCTTCAGTAAAACCAAGTATTTCAAGTTCTTGTATAGCCTCTTCTATAGACATCAAGGGGGATGGGGATAAAACAAGCTGCAGAAAGTCAATGTTTGTTAACGGTCCACAGTATTTTCCAGTAATATCACCTGAAGTGAATGTTATGAAATATTTAAAAGGTTCTACAAACCTCACACAATCAAATGCAGCACATTCCACACAGACTACAAATGGTGACAACAAAGGTGTTACAGTACTACAGACGCAGAAAGAAAAATTGTGTTCTGAAAATATGTATGCTCAAAATGTAGTTTATAATAAACTGAATGCAATAGCGGTGATAAATTCAGAATACTCTACATCATGCGTGTTAAAGGGACCAATAAGATATGAAGGTGAAAAAAGATTAGTTAATAATCTTGTATATTCAACTGATTTAATATGCAGTACACCAGGTATGAATGCACAATATATTTCTCCACACCTAGAAAATATTCAAAATCAGGAGCCTTATTCAGTTTATGATACTACTATAGTTCAAGATGCAACTAACTCCAGTGACAGTACAGTCAACTACAACACAGAAATGCATTTGCATGCAACAAATATACTGCATGGCTGTGATGATGCTGAAGGTAACCATCATAAAGAAGGAAAACATCCCGTCCTGAAAGAAACAACAAATCTATCATCAACATCAAAAAGCATTTTGAATTCACAAAACACCAAAGACTGTGACAGCCACCAAACGCAAGACTGTGCAATCACATTAACCAAAACCTGTAGAGAAAAATATAAGACTCCCAAGGATTTTATTGTAACAGATTACTTTACGACGGAAAAAGACTCTCGTATTGGGTCCTACTCAGTCACTTCAGGTTTGTCACTTCAGACTGATACTGTAGAAGATTCAAGCGTTCTGGAACTAGCTAGCAGTCCGTCCTCATCAGTCAGCAATTCAACAGCAACAACAGAGCAGTCAGTTGGTTATCAAATATTGGAATCACCTGATACAAATTCAACAGTCTCTTTGGTTTCTTTAAAATCTGCCTGTAGTTCTAAAAGTGTTACTTCTACATCACCTACAAATACTCTGCATTCTTCCAACACATTTCCTCCAAGTACATTTGGAAGTCCAGTACATTAGGTTAGACAAATCATCATCATATCATCATCATCATCATCATCATCATCATCATCATGTTCTAGAAGGGTTAGGCATGTTTCCTGTTCCTTAGTCCTCAAGGTGAAGCTGGTCCCTCCATCTCTTCCTCGGTCGTCCTATGTTCCTTCGTCCTTTTGGTTCATATTTGAGTGCTTGTGTTGGTATTCCATTTATGTCCACTCTCTGTATGTGCTGTGGCCACTTTTCCTGGTACTGTTTTATTTCCTTTACTATGTTCTGTGTTCCCGTTTTTCCTTTAACACACTGACTCTTTTCTTTATCAAGTTTTGTTATTCCAAGTAAGGGTCTCAAAAATTTCATCTGTACTGCTTCTAAAAGTTGTTCCTCTCTTTTCTTCAGTATCCAAGCTTCACCTCCAAATTTCAATGCTGCCTTAGCTATAATGTTGTGAATTCTTAATTTTGTTTCTTTGTTCATTTGTTTTCCAAAATGTCTCTGTATAGCTCCATTTATTTTGTTGTATGTTTGCAATTTGTCTTCTAAATCACTTTTGTATTCTGATATACGGTACCCCAAGTATTTAAAATCTGTTACCTGTTCAATTATATTATCGTTTATCACATTTTTACCCTATGTTTGTGGTTTCCCCACATCGCCATTGATTTTGTTTTTGTATTGGATATAGTCAATTTGTACTTTCTTGCTATAAGGTTTAGATGGTATGCCATTGTTTGTAGCTCATCTTCTGATGTGGCCATTAAAATCTGGTCATCTGCATCTAGTATAGTGTTCACTAATTTCCTATTATTTAGTTGTATACCCTTCTTCATCACTCTTTTAAATTCCTATATAATTTTATTAATGTATGTATTGAATAATACTGGAGAGAGGCCACATCCCTGTCTTACTCCTTTGTTTATGTGTATTGGTTCAGATATACCATCATTAAGTTTAATTCTTACCTTTGTATTCCTGTAAATACATTTTATTGTATTTAGTAAATACTTTGGAATTTTATTATACATCATTTCCCATAGCCTGTCTCTCTGTTCACGTTATCGTATGCCTTTTCATAATCTATAAATAAAATAAATAGCAGTAAGTTGTGTTCTTTTCTTTTTTCAATTATCTGTTGTACCGTAAATAAAGTATCGGTGCAAGTGTGTCCCTTTCTAAAGCCACACTGTTCCTCCATCATTTCGTCTTCCACATATTCATTTAGTCTGTTTTTTTTTTATGTTTGCAAATAGTTTGTAGACTGTAGGCAATAAACTAATTCCTCTGTTCTTTTGTTCTTATTTTTTGTTCATTCAATCCAGCTATATGGGTCCATAGCCCATAGGGTATAGAACATGTCCCAAATTTGTGTCACATAAATAAGGCAAAATATGTACAGGAAAACATGGAAAAAGACAATCAAAATATTTACACATTAAATATAATACATGTCACATTCAGAGATAAAAAACATACATGCAAGCATTAAATACTAATACATATCAACCTATGTTGTGAAGTTTATGAGGTGATCAAATAAAGTAAATTTAGAATTGTGAGAGACAGTAAGCTAAAGTAGCAATCTGAATTTACACTATATATGTTGTCTCTAAAAATATTTATAATAGAACATTTCAGTATTTGATTAATAATAAGAACAATGTCAATAAAGAACTATAATTTAAAAATTTTTAGAGTCTATTGTAGTTATAAAATTCATTTAAGCTATAAAAAGAGTTGCAGCATAAGTATTCTTTCAGGGCTCATTTGAATTGTTTCTTAGTCTGAAGAAGGTTCTTCACATAGGTGGGCAAGTTATTGAAAGCCTTAATTCCAGAGTAACAGGGTCCCCTCTGGAAAACTGTTAATTTTGGAGGTGGACAATGTAAATTTGATTTATTTTTAGTGTTAAAGCCATGAGTTTCTGAGTTTAATCTAAAATAATCAATGTTTTCCGCCACAAAAAGCAGGAGTGATAACAAATACTGAGATTGTAGTTGCAATATTTTCAGCCTTTTAAAGTACTCTCTACAGGAATCTCCATATCTTATTCCCACCATGATCCTAACAATTCTCTTTTGTATTCTGAAAATAACATTAATGTGGGGGGTTTACCCCAAAATATTATTCCGTAGGTCAATATTGAATGGAAATATGAATATTATATCAATTTCAAGGAGTCTAAAGACAGGAAGGGTTGTACTACTCTCATAGCAAAGGCGGCTGCACTCAATTTAGGTACAATGGCCTCAATATGTTTTTTCCATGACAGCGAATTATCCAGAGTTAAGCCAAGAAATTTTATACTGTCAACTGTAGTTAGTTTCTTATTTTTATATATTATGTTAAATTTACTAAAGGAATTATTTTTTGTTGTAAAATGCATAAAGTGAGTCTTCTCCCAGTTTAAGGATATCAGATTTGCATTAAACCATTCCTGTATGTGCTGAAGAATTTTGTCAGCATCATCTGTGAACTTTATCGGATCTGGGTTTGGGATAATCAGACTTGTATCATCAGCAAATAGGACAATTTTAGTGTTTTTATTTATTGAGTGTGGCAAGTCATTTATATATAGGAGGAAAAGCATGGGGCCAAGTATTGATCCCTGAGGAACACCATGAGTTAATTAACACCAACCTGAGATAGAAATAAAATAGTTACTATTTAAGACAACTCTGTGGTACATATCTTGTAAGTAGGTTTTTATTAATTGGAAAAATCCTTCTTTTATTCCATAAAAACTTAATTTATTTAGTAAAATGTCATGGTTTACACAGTTGAAGGCTTTTTGTAAATCAAGGAAAATACCTCCAACATTATTATCTTTTTAATTCATTTAATATATTATTAATAAAATTAAAAGAAGCTTGTTCAGTGGAAGAAGAAGTTATAAAACCTAATTGTTCAGGAGCCAGAATATTGTTAGTTTCCAGAGGATTCATAAGTCTTATGTAAATAATTTTTTCAGAGATCTTCGAGAATGAGGGCAATGTAGAAATTGGCCTATAATTTGTTACATTTTTCTTATCTCCATTCTTGAAAATTGGTTTGATAGTGGCATATTTTAATCTTGTGGGGAAGATTCCAGATATCATAGAATTATTGAAAACGTAGCTTAATGGAGAGCTAATAAATGGGGCGCTGATTTTTAAACTTTTGATGGTTATTCCATCATAACTGTGGGACTCTTTTGCCTTAAGGGATCTAATAATGTTCTCAATTTCCTAGGTTGATGTATTTTTAAAGTTTATACTGGTAAAAGCTCTATGAGTTTGGTTCAATAGATAGTAATTATGATTGTTGTAGGTATCATGGTTTTGTTTGTTGGACCTGACACTTTTAATGATATTTTCACTTATTGTCAAAAAGTAATTGTTAAATGCCTCAGGAGAATTATGGTAATCGGTCATAGTTGTTAATCCCTTATGTCTGTTAGTTTCCTTTATGATGATGTTCCAAGTTGTTTCAATTTCATTTGTTGATTTATTAATTTGATTATTATATGTATACTTTTTTGCTTCTTTTAAAACATTAGCAGGATTTTACAATATTGCTTATAATATTTCTTTAAGGAAATATCATCATTACTTCTAGTACATAAGTAGAGGAATCTTTTATGTTTGCAAGAAATCTTAATACCAGGTGTTATCAAAGAAGTGTGGATATGTCTCTTTATAAACTTATGTTGAGGAAAGTGATTATGAAATATCTTTAGGTACTTGTTTAAAAATGAATTAAATAAGGTGCCTACATCAGGGTTGTTATTGAGACCGAAAACACAGTCCCAAGTTTCATGGCTTAGGCTAATTTTAAATTAATTAATTGAGTAATTGTTTATATTTCTAGTAATATAAACATAGTGACCTTGTGATTGCAAATTTATATTTTTATTATCAACTGTTGAGCATCATGGTCTGATAGACCTTTGAAAAAAGGAGAAACAGTATAATTTGGGATTTTTGAGTTATCAATAAATATATTATCAATCATGGTGTTGGAGGTACCCTGAGATCTAGTAGGAAAGGTAACTATAGCAGTTAAATTACACGTTTGGAGTAATGAGTCAAGCTGTCTTTTTCTATCATTATGTCACCACATAAGATAAGATTTAAATTGGTTCTGTATATTGATTTCATTGAGTCATGAAGTCAATTTAAAAAGAAGTTGAAGTTACCAGTAGGTGCCCTGTAAACTACCATTACATGAGAACTAAAAGAAGTAGTTTTAAGGTTTAGCATACAAATTTCGATATCTTGATCTTTACATTATTTATTTACATGGATCTTGGAGTACTCAAGATTCTTTTGAATAAATATACAGACCCCTCCCCTCTCTATAGCTTGTCTGCAATATGCGGTACAGAGTTTAAAGCCAACGATATTTATCTGATCAAGTTCAGTATGTTTAAGATGATGTTCTGAAAAGCATAAGATGTGGGGGAGGTTTGGGGACATAGAACTAATTAGTTCAACTGTTTTACCTTTTAAACCACAAATATTCTGATGATATAATATAAGTGAATTACTATCTACATTAAAGTTATCGTTCACCATAAAAAATCTTCACTTTTGATTGTTGGGGGTTTCTTCTTCCTTTTAGACATTCTGGGCCCTTCGACTGAGGATGGAGTAGCAGTTGAAACTTCCTTATTCTCTAGTGTTATTTGATCAATTTTAGAATCTTCTTGTAGGTAGATGGTGCCTTCTGTTGGGTTATCACTCATACTTTCAACACTTATGCCTTCTGTTATCACTCACACTTTTAACATGTCATATCCATTTTTCCAAAACAAACTAATTTTCACATTCTGCTTCTGAAAAATATTTTTAACTATCGTTGAAAATTTAGAAGCAATTTTTTCTTTGCTTAAGTTGTTCATGTGTAGGCCATGCCTAGAGTAGAATTTCCTGTCAGTATCTGCCATTACTATTAATACATGTTTATACAGTTTTATAAGTTTTAATAATTTTTTGTTAAAAAACTTTAGTTTCATTCTAGGAAGTGTGTCATCCCCGTTGTGTGTGAAACTTCTCCTTTTAGTTTCATTATTCACACATGTCCATTCCAGTAGATCATGTCGGGGAGGAACACACATCAGGAATATATTAGTATGACTGTTTGATTGCACGAAATTTTCAAGATGTTTCAAGCCTTCTTGGGAGTTGTTTTTGTTCACATAATTTGAACCACCCCAGAAGATGATTAAATCATTTTTCGTTAGGAGATTTTTATCAAATGTCATTGAAGAAATTTCGGTTGCTATATTTACTCCTGGTTTGACAAAGCCACCCACACTGTAATTATAATCGAGGTTGTTTTTCACATTGAGTTTCATATTACTTGACAGACCTCGAGCATGACTATCACCAAAGAACATGATTTTGTGATCTACAATTGTTTGAATATTAATTTTGAGGTTATGACAAGTATGTTTGGTACTCACTTCGGTTAAGGTTGATCCATTCAATAATGTTGGAATTTTATTAGGTAAATCCTTCCTGTGTACTTGACGACTTCTGAGTCTGTCATTCTCCTTATAACAGGATTTCCTTTGTCGTGGACATATGTACTCATTGGCTTTTTAACTGACTTTTTTTCTGTTTTGTGATTATCTATGTCAGTTGAGAGGTTAGTTAGCATTTCAAAGCGATTTGTTGTTTCTGGAGTATATTGAGGTAGAATTCTATCCGTAGTTTTTAAGCTTTTTTGATGGTTAAGTGTCTTCTGATGATTATATGATACCTGAGTCCACTGTTTATTCATGGTTGTATCAGAAGGTAATTCACTTTGCACTCGGTTATGATCGTTACTTAACAAATCCACAATCAGAGGAACTAAATTCAATTCATTTAAAACATGAGAAAGTTGTAATTCAAGATCTTTACACAATTCACATTTCATAGAATAGTTTTCACGTTTGCTCTTTGTACCTTTTTTGTGTATGTTTATCACCATTCCTGTCTCCCATTCTTGTGGCTTTTGATTTTTGTCTACTATATTATTAAACACCTCTAGTAAATGTATTTTTAATTCGTTTCCTCCAAAGTTCCATAGTTCCATTGGTAGTTTATCTAATCAGCAGCTTTTCCTGTTTTTTGCCTGTTTAAGTACCTTGTTTAGCTCTTCTATCGTTATCATGTCTTCATTGTCATCTGTCCCTTCACTTCTCCTCTCCTCTTCTGATTCTTCTTCACCCTTGCTGCCTTGTTCATTCCAGAGTTTTCCATAGTATTCTTCCCATTCTGTTTTTGTTATTTGGTCAATTTTGAGTTTATCTCTTTCTTGCAGTTGTAGCTGTTCAAATATTTTAAAGCCTCGCCTTTGTGTTCCTGTTGCGTCCCTTTCCAATGTCTTAACAAATTTATCTCAATCCCCTCTTCTTTGCCTTCGCAGTTAGACAAATAACAAGGTTTAATATTATACCAACAAGTTATGATGAAAGAATAAGATGTAAACTGAGGTGTATAAATATAAAATTTGCATATTTGAGTTATGGTGTTCTGGTTAGGACACTGTAACATTATACACGAATTTTAAATGAGACTTTTTTTAAAAGGGTGCGTGTTTACATTGTAGTCTTCTGGGTTATGATGACACTGTATAGCCTGGAAGGAGGACCTACTACCTAAACCACATCTCATGGCAGATGAAGGTAGCATGCTCCTCTGATATGTTTGTGGCCACCTAGTTTTGACCCAGAAGAACAAAATCCAAATTTTTGCTGTTGTGGAAACTTCACACCTCAAATGAAATTTGAATGTAATTTTAAGTTACTTTACTGCAGTGGTGATAAATAAACGATTTCTGTTATACTAGTCCAAAATTTTGCAGTATTTTTAAGAGGACAAGAATGTAAGATACAGTATTGTACATACCTCATGGAGGTGTTAACTATACAAGACTTGAGTCAGTGACCTAGAAACCTGAATTTTAAATAAGACTGGAAAATTTGTGCTGCATAACATAGTATGTAAAGTTCCATCAGTATTCTTTGCAGTTTATTAAGAATTTTACAACCTGGATTACGAAGGTGTATCCAAAAGTCCCAGGACAATGCTCATTACACGCAAGTCGCTTGTAGTTCACGAGTTTCCCGCTAGGGTGTGTTGCGGTGGTGTCTTGTGAGTGAGTGTGCCGGGTGGCGTGGTTGGATGTGGAAGCGTTTGATTGTTGCACGTATCTTTATGTGTGTATTGCGTCAGTCGTCTACGATTTTCTGATATCGGCGGTATGGCGGAAGTTGACGAACAAAGGGTGTGCATCAAGTTCTGTGTGAGATTGAGTAAAACGGGAAGTGAAACTTTTGAAATGTTGAAACAGGCTTTTGGTGATTCGTGCATGAGCCGTAGCCGAACTTTTGAGTGATTTGGATGTTTCAAGAATGGCAGAACTTCGACTGCTAATGATGATCGATCAGGTCGGCCAAGCATGGCAACAACCCCCTCAAAAGTGGAACAGGTACGGGCGGCTGTCAATCAGGATCGTCGTCGTACCATACACGATCTCTGTGCAGAGGCTGGAATTGGTTATGGATCCTGTCAGCGAATTCTCACAGAACAGCTGAACATGTATCGGACTGCAGCGAAGTTTGTGCCGAGAGTGTTGACCCAGGATCAAAAAGACAGTCGAGTAGCGATCTGTCAGGAGCTGAAGGAAACAGTAATAAACGATCCCACACTCCTCTTGAACATCATCACAGGCGATGAAAGCATCGTTTATGCTTACGACCCAGAGACAAAACTACAATCTTCGCAATGGAAGAGTCCTGGGTCTCCAAGACCCAAAGAAGCACGTATGCAAAAAAGCAAATTGAAGAGGATGCTCATTTGTTTCTTTGACCAAGAGGGGATCGTACACCGGGAATTTGTCCCACCTGGAATGACGGTCAATGCAGACTTCTACTGTGATGTTCTAAGAAGGTTACGTGAAAATGTGCGGCG
>Ga0136643_10010329_pt1 | contig 13786 bp, 12 predicted proteins | sample TergutLab28metaG_FD_96883 | JGI IMG/M metagenome (GOLD analysis project Ga0136643, IMG submission 96883) | Labiotermes labralis P1 segment gut microbial communities from Petit-Saut dam, French Guiana - Lab288 P1 (version 3) (version 3) | ecosystem: Host-associated > Arthropoda: Insects >...
CGCTTATCAAAAGGCACTACAAAGCATTCGCAAGATTTACAAAAACGATGGACAAAATAAATGAAATTAACACAGTAAAGGAAAAATAATAATTGTTAACACCATATATGCATACATACATAACTAATTGTAAATATCACTGAAGATAGATAATCACTGCAGTATTCAGCGTAAAAAGCATGTAGTATTACAAACAAAATGTAATGGAGCATGCCAATAAATATATTTTAAAAAAATAATAAAAAAATACATACACACATACATACACACATACATACATACATACATATATACATACATATATAATACACACATACATACATACACACATACATACATACATACATGTATACATACATATATACATACACACATACATACATACATACATACATACATACACACATACATACATACATACATACATACATACATATATACATACATACACACATACATACATACACACATACATACATACACACATACATACATACATACATACATACATACATACATACATACATACATACATACATACATACGTACATACATACATACTTATGTAAATACATACATATAGACATACATACATACTTAAATATACACATGCTCACACATACACACACACATTTTAAGGATGTATGCACATACATGTACACATCTGTTATTTTTGTACAACTGTAATTGAAATTTAAATGTGTACACATATTGTTGGCAAAATATGGAAGATGGTGAAAATCTTTATACATGTTACAGCAGATAAGTATGACAAAGCTTACAATCTTCATATTCAAACTGCCTAAGAGGAGAATTGATTTTAAGCTTTCAGAATAGGTGTTCTTTTACTTCATTACAAGACTTTGAAGATACAGTGAAGACATGACATTGTCTTTGTGCTTTATCACTTGTAAATTAGAATTATTTTTTATGTATGGGAATGTTATGCTGTTTAATGGTGGATGAGAACAAGTGTGCTGGAAGATAGTGTGGATGGTGGATGGTAGGGGATAGTACATTGCCAGACGTAATATTTCTCATGTTGTGTCATTTTTTATGCAGTTAAAAATTTGAAAATATGTGTCAAACCTGTATGTGTGTGTGTTTGTGTGTGTGTGTATACACACACACACATATATATATATACACACACACACACACACACATACACAGGGTGTCCCAGGAATTAAGGTCACTACTTCAGGATTAATTCCACAGCTGATTCTGAGTCAAAAAATTTTACACACATGGATCCGATTCGCAGCGGTTCAAGAGTTATGAGTATTTAAAGTACGGTAAATAAATTAGAAAGGAAAGAGAAGCATTGTGCTTTTATTGAGATATGTTGTTACATGTACAGTTACAGATTCACCGTTCAGCATTCAAACAAATTGTTCAAAGTGTCCTCCATCTGCTTGGATGCATTTTCTGACTCATGTGACCAGAGAACATGTAACCTTATGAAACACTGCAGTATTGTTGGTGCCTCTTGCAGAGCTGGGAATTCGCTGGAGTAGTTCTTCTCTTGTGTTAACCTTGCATGCACACATCATAGCTTTCATATAACCCCACACATGGTAATAATCTAATGGGTTCAGATCTGCTGACCATGGTGGCCAATTCTGTGCACCGTTATGACCAATCCATCAATTTGGGAATTTCTGATTCAGATACTGCCTATGACATGACTGAAATGAGATGGTGTTCCATCATGCTGGTAATAACATCTGTTGTCATGTTTGTAGAGGAACATTCTCTAAGAGTGCTGGCAGTTCTTCTTGCAAAAAGTTGGTAAAAATATCACCTGTCAGATGTTATGGGAAAATGTACAGACCAGTCAGTTGGTCACCAATGACACCACATCTCACGTTCATGGAAAAGCGATGTTGGTAGTTGCTTTCAATAGTTCCATGAGGATTATCACGATCCCATAAATGGGAGTTTCTTGTATTGTTGACTCCATCGCAGGTAAAATGGGCCTCGTCAGTGAACAAAATGTTATGAATCATATGGGAGTTAGAATTAATCCAACGGCACAATTCCAACCAGCTACACATGTCCACAGATGAGCACAAGAAAAGAACTACTCCAGCGAATTCTCAGCTCTGCAAGAAGCGTCAATAATGCTGCAGTGATTCATAAGTTTACAGGTTCTGTGGTCACACCAGTCAGAAAATGTATCCAAGCAGATGGAGGACACTTCAGACAGCTTGCTTGAGTGTTGAATGGCGAATCTGTAACTGTAAATTTAACAACATAGCTCAATAAATGCACAATGCTCCTCTTTTCATTCTAGTTTATTTACTATACTTTAAAAACTTATAATTCCTGAACTGCTGTGAATTGGACCCATATGTATATGACTTTTTTGACTCCAAGTCAGCTCTGGAATTAAATCCTGAAGTAGTGGCCTTAACTCCTGGGACATTCTGTATATATATCCTGCTGTCATTTACTTTCCTACAGTGCTCATGAAGGAATATCTACATGGGACACATCTGTCAGACCTAATATATATTTTAATGAAACAGTAATTGAACACATTCATTGCCAGACATTTTAAACATATGTTTAATGCTTTGTTCAAGTATTTGTGGCTGGATGGACAAATAGAGCTGTTGTCAACTGTAAGAATGCATCCTTCCATGAAATATGGTGAAAGCATTATGCATAATTTAATTCCTTATAATTTATGCTGCATAGTGAACAAGTAGAGAATGAAGACTTTTTCACTTTTTCTGAGATGGAGAGAGCATGATTACAAGAGTATAATTTAAGGTACTTCATCAAAAGTCCCTTGATTGTTACATCACTAATAATGATGATTAATAAAGTTATGTGTGGATTTATGTTCATAGACATTTCAGCTGTCTGGCCCTGAACTTAAGAAGTCAGCCTTATTCTGGACAGTAATGTTTGTTGTGTTGGCATTTGGAGCTGGGTTCTGCTACTGGTGTCAAACCTTGTCCATGACAACAGCACTTGAGAAACTAGTGAAACGGCTCCGTGTACTTGCCTTTTCAAACATACTTTGCCAACCTGTCAGCTGGATGGATGAGGATGATAATTCTCCTTATAAACTATGCACAAAATTGGCTCGAGATGCACCTCTAGTGAAATCAGTATGTGTAAAGTTTCTGCTTTCTTTTCCCAGATTTTTAACAAGCATATCATACTGGGAAGTTGTTACATGTTTTCACACTTCTGGCACTAAGTGAAAGTCTGTTGTAAATACCTTGTCATGTCAGGTAATTTTTCAGTGCAGGAATCTCAATCTTCTTTTTATCTAAACAGTTCACTGAATAACAATGGCTTGTAATGAATAGTCTGAGACATTGGCACAAATGTCCATTTTATTAATCAGTAACATTGTTCTCATCATCTAGTTGTATTTTTCTTGCTGGGAAACAACAGCCTCTGTTTCATCACTATCTAATATTATTAAAATATCACTTAATTGCTTTATTCTATTTAATTGACTAAATGTCATTGAGCTGCTAGAAACCCAAGGATTAACACTTCCTGCATGATTTTAGCCTTCATTGTAGCTACCAACATAACTGCTGCACAAGAATCTCTATGCATGTAAGGCAAATTTCATGCTTTGTAGCATCATGCAGTTAAGTAAACTAGTAGGTGATAGGGGCATGAAAGTGCAATTATTTAGTTCAGATAAAAACCTTTAACTTTATTGGAAAAAAAAAATAATTTTGATGTAATATTACATCACAAATAATGAGAATTTCATCGATTGTGCTTGGATCAACATCACTCATAATCGAAATATCAGGTATTATTCCTGTCGCTTGACCTGTTGGTGTGTTAATATACAGACTGGTAATATCAAATTATGGAATCTATTTTTTTTTATCGAATGGGATTTTTGGATGTCATGGTAATAGCTTTGTAGTATTCTTGACACTAAATGTGTAGGAGTTGTGTTAACAGTTTTTACTTTTAACTAATTATACGAAAAAACAATGGGATTTCTAAGTTTAAAGAAGTTCAATTTTCTGTCATTCTCGCACAGGCCAATGTACATTTCTTCACAAGTTTTTTTCATGGCATTGCACTGTATATTGTGTTTTCCTTATCGTAAGAGATATTACCAATTCTGTCCATAAATAATTAATGGATTATTTTAGTGTCCATTTCACTTTTCTGTGTTGGATTTGTCTGTTTATAGATAGCAGGATTGCGGGCTGGACAGGTTCTTAGTGTCCTTGTGACTTCGGTGACAGCATTTACTATTTCATTTGTGTATGGATGGAAACTTGCATTGATGTTGATTATAGCTGTCCCCTTATTAGTGTTTGCAAGTTATTACCTGCACCGAATTAACAGACGTTATCAGCAACGGGACAATAATCTCATGGATCTGGCTGGAAAGGTAATAATATTTTGTTTTGTAAATCAGTGGTGCTCACATTATACAAAAATATAGGAGTCCCCTCAAAATTTACTTTCATTTATTAATTTTGTGTACCATGTTATTGGTAAAAGGTTCAGTTTAGTTACTAGAATGCAGGAACTGAAGTTATATATTGTTACAATATATACTTGTATGTGTAATCTGTTTTGCATTTTTGTTTTGAACTGTCTTTTGGGAGCATTGAAATCCCTTTATACAGTGTGTGAAAATGGTTAGTCTGTGCATGTGAAACAGTTCAAAATCAATGAATAAATTTTTATGAAAGCTGATATTGAGAAATTTGCTTGCACATCTTCCTTCATGTCATGCTGTAACTTGCATACCTTGACTGAATTTTTATTGAAGTCTGGGCAGAGCAAGAACATAATATACAGCGGTTTAACAAAGTGATGGGCAATGTAGTAAAATAAAAATTTACACATAGTGTTCCTTTACAAATTCTCGCAACCATAAATTCTCATGTCCATTTTTCAGAAACATTAAAATGAAGAAATTTTATGTGATGACCGTAACAAGAAGAACCTGATAATTTAGTAGTGTGTCTTGTGCTTCATATTTATATACAAGTGGTAAACAGTTCTTAGTTTTATGTAACCTACTTACATTTTGAAGTGGCATCCGAATGTAATCTGAATGTTCGGACAGTGTGGTCTCTAGGCAAAGAATATCAGTTCCTAGACATCTTTCTGATAATATTAGTAAACAGTAAAGTCTTTTACCTAATCTAATATTCTAGTGCAGCATGTCTTGCACTTCACATTTATATGCAAATGATGAACAGTTCTTAGTTTTATGTACACATATGTTTAGGTGGCTTCTGAAAGTATTCTGAATATTCGGACAGTGCAGTCTCTGGGCAAAGAATATCACTTTCGGGACCTCTATCTGGAGAAACTAGTGGCACCTTTAGTGTAAGTACTACTTAAATCTGTAATACTGTAAAGGTTATATTGAACCCTTGGAGGCAAATGATAGATTTAAATAATATGCAGTATGATGCTGAAAAGATGGGAAGATTAATCTCTTAATCTGATACTAAGAATATGCCACTAATGGGATATTCATGGACAGCCCTGAGATGCACATACCTTCCTGCATTAGGTCTGCTGTGTCTACCAGAGTTAAAACGAAGTTTGTTTAGTCAGTACGTTTCTCCCCAAACCATCCTGATCCCAGTTGGGTCCCTGAAATTGATTTTGCAACACAAAAGTATGAGAGAATTTTTTTCTGTCGGCTCTGCTGACTTGTCTAGGTTTTTGACACATGTTTCTTATCCTTGGCTGTAGAGTCCAGTGACAGGAAAATAAGAAAAGAAGACTTTGGATGATATGCTCACTGTTCAGTTATATACATCAATTTTTATTCATCAGATCAAGTGAACACAAAAATAAAACTTGTGGAAAACAAAAGAAATGAAGGCATATGTTTGTCTGACAGTTCTTGGTGATAATTTGGAGTAATTGTGGCGAATTCTGGAAGGAATTCTGAGGGAATTAAGTGCAAAATGCACTTTCAACCCCACTAATAATTGCTAGATCCACCAATGAATCACACTAAATTGAAATCTTCATTCAGAACCTAGTTTATTTTGTGTTGTCACTACATGAATGGCCGATATCCTCATGGGGTTATTTTGTGTATGTGGGCACATATGAATGTGAAATGTACATGTAAGTGTATGCAAAGTTAGTTCTAATCTTGATGTGTACATTAGTGTCATTATTTTCCTAAAGTGGCCCATGCACAAACAATAATTTGCACTGACATGAGTAGTGTTGGACAGTAGAGTACAACTTTCAGTTGCAATAACGTGTATAGTGAATAGATTCATGAGACAAAGCACGTTTTAAGTCAAATCACCAAAGCCACTAATGCAATTCAGCGAAAGTACCTCATGAACCAACTAGGTAGAAAGAAATAAGCATTTCATGTGCGAAGCCCTTAAACCAGTAGTGATGCCGGTGCAAAAGTTGGTCGACTTACCTCAACTTAGTACTGCAGTCAAGGATGAGCAAGCAAAAAAGAGTGCCCCAATGATATGTGCTTCAAGAGGATAAAGTTTGAGGAGGAGAAAGAGCAGAAGAGCAGGAGCAGGGAACGTAGGAAATATGACACTCAACTTGCAAGAGGTTCCTGTTGAATGTGATGACATGGTAAATCCCTATTTCAATACATTGAAGAAGAGAGATTTTTACACAACTTTTGGTGTTTGGAAAATTTCTGGAGGCAGATTGATGAGTGGTAACACCAATATCCATCCACCATCATCGGATTTATGTGTGGGAGAAAAGTGATACAAATAATAAGAATTATGATTGAGCTTCTCTTCAAGAAGACATTCAATGAAACTAAAATATTATGGAAAGATTATCCTAACAACATATGTCCACAAAATGTACTGCAGTGTTACTAGTTTTTGTGAAAGTCATGGACTTACGACTCATCACCAATGCAGGGGAAAAAAAATTCGTATACATGGGTTTGTAGGATACATGATTGTGAGAGGGGTATGCCAGAATTGGGGATTGAAATAAAAGATGACTCTCACATATATATTTCTATATAAAATGCACTAGGACTCTGTTACACTGTACTCTCATTAACCAACCTCCTGTAACACTGTATTCTAGGTAACTTGCCACCTGTGACACTGTACTCTAGTTAACCTGTCCCATCTTATAATTTGCACACAAGCTGAGATTGCCATTAATGATAACTTGCCATCTTCACCATCTCCACTGTCATCACACCATTTTCATCGTATTTATTGTCTCCAATGTTGTCAGCAGTGTCATCATCATCATCATCATCGTCGTCATAATGGTCATTGTCACTGTAACTTCTTGTATAGGTCACTTGCTTAGGTTGGTTTATGATTGTGATTGTTCTTGTTGTAATTTTTCAGGGAAGCAAAGAAGCAAGCACTGGCCTTTGCAAGTGTGTTTGCCTTCTCTCAAGCTGTTACATACGCTATGTATGCAGGTGCCTTTCATTTTGGTGCCTATCTAATTGAGAATGGTGATATGGTAGCCATTGATTTGTACAGGCAAGTGATTTGGATGTGAAAGTTAAAATATTTCTGTAAAATAGGTGGAGAACCTGGTCACATAATGGCATTTTGCAGTACTGCAAGAATATTTACGTTAAATTATCAACAAGTTTTTTTTTAATTTTGATACTAGAGTAGAAGGAGGGTAAAGCTGCAGTGATGTCTATGATTTTTGACATATTACTGGATTTCTGGTCTTTGTCCGTAATCTAGCACTCTGAAAAAGACATAATGTTTAAGCAGCTTGACTCACATCACCTTCAGATAGATTCCAACTCAGTTTTGAAACTTTCTGCTCTTTCCAACTTATGTAATTTATTTTCAACAAATATAACTACCTTGTTATGTATTTTATTTAACTGGTTTTGAATGCTATACTTGTATTGTTCTTTAATGTCCCAAGAGAAAATTAAGTTGGTCTGTAAACTGTAGTGCTAAATGGTCCATTAAGCCTCTGCTGGTCTGTGCGGCTCCATCTGTGGTGCACTGCAGAAAATGTAGCAAAATTATTTTTTGTTTATATGTTTTTGATGATATGTTTTCTGTTTCCTAAGGTGAAAGTCTTGTCAGTATCAGAACTTCTGTATGTGCTTTATTCTTCTGCTCCCCTCTTTGTCTGATGTGCTGGTCAGCTCCATTTGTGTCCCATGACAGGGAAGGATTTTGTATTCAGTTTTTTCAACTCCCTCCTTGTATGCTGCGTCAGTTGTAAGCTCCAAAGTTTGGCCTTCATCATGTCTTCTGTGTTTGAGTTTGAAACAGTAGCCTACACTGTGTTTTGAAGAGGTTGTGGCCATTTGTAGTGAAACTGTGAACTACCTTCTTCATAGATTAGAGGGAAGGTATGTTTCACTAAAATCTATAGCCAACCTCAGAAAAACAATAAAAGCTAATTTATAATTTCAACAGTTGGAGGCAGGAAGTTTGAGATTGCAAATCATAAATTTGGCCGCGTTTATCAGCTTGTGCAGTCACAATAAAAATATCTAGCATATTACAGTTACTGATGTGTGTAGTTGTTTGATATAAATTGAAGATGTAGAGTACAGCAATACTGTAATTAAATGTAAATGTAGCAGGTCCAATAAAAATTGATACATAATGAATATTCACAAATTCATTAATAAAAAAAATATTCTTTCCTAAAATTGTAGTACTAATTTAGACTTTCTCAGTTTAAAACTGATGTGCACATAATTTATTATGTAAAGAGCTACATACCTGATATTTAAATGGCCACACCATAGATATTTGAACACAGTGAATAAAGGTTATAACATTATCACTTCAGTTATTCTTGTTGATGTAGTATTCCCTGAATTTGTTTTATAAATGTGACTTATTCACAATGTGAGATGTGATATCATTTAGCACTGTCTTGTTACACAGGTTACAATGCACAAGCATGATGGGGGAGCTCTGTTTCTGTTTTCCATTAACTGAATCAGTTTGAAGTTTAGGTAAAAAGGGATTGAGCACTGTAGTAAGTGTGATATAAGAAGCTAAGTACAAGAAACATATTTCCATGTTAACAATTAAAATATTATTCCAATTAGAAATTTTCACTATACTTAAACTGCATTAAACTTTGTACCAAGATCTGTGTTTATCTGTTGAATACAGAGTGTTCTTTGCTATGGCATTCTCTGCACAGTCAGTTGGATTAACTACAGCCTACCTCCATGACTACACTAAAGCAAGAATGGCAGCAGAGGAGATCTTTTGTTTAATAGACCGCTGCCCAGAAGTGGTAAAAGGAACTGCTAAACCAGTGAGTTAATTAATGTGAGCCTAGCTTTTTTGCATGAATCTTTAAATTGCGACTGGGCACAATATAAAAGCTGAAGATTACTGCCTTCTGGGATGTGGTGTTTGGTTTGGTAGCTAGGTACCAAGATTCAAAATTTGGCATGCTTACAGAATTTTTTCCAATGATTCTAAGTTTCCCAGGATATGCCACTGTGCTGTTGGGTGAGTGGTCTGAGATGTTTCAAAGGCACTACATTCATTTGAAACACCAGGATACACTTATCCAGTGTCACATTGTCATAGACTCTGAGACCTGAACCAGTTAGATATTGACAGTTTGGAGGAATGTGTTATGCCAGTCTTCAGAATGATTTCTTACAGCATCATTCTCCAAAATGTTGAGTCTGTTTACTAAACTGGATAATGTGAAATGTCAAGAAGACAACATTTTATTGGCTTTAGTTCAGAGACTGTCAATTGTTGGTCCTTGTGACACAATTGTCACATTCATTTTGTTTTTGTGCAGAACCCACATATTATAATTGGTATATAAATACAGTCAAGATACATATTTTTCTAAACAGTGTTGTTTATTGTATAAAAATGTAAAGTTATCGTAACGTAAAACTTGTTTGTATGAACATCAATTAAAAATGCTAAAGTAACAGCAGTGGCTTCCAGATCTACATAATAGTGACCCTCAGCTTAGAAAAACATCCTTTAAACCTCAAACCCTTTAAAAACTGAGGCAAACCAGAAATATATTTAAATACTTAGCTTGTGCTGTGCAGTAAACACCCTTTGTTGATTATAAGAACTAATCATTTAATGCCATGTAGGTAAATAGTTGCTGTTTGTTCTGAAAACTATACAAAACACAAGAATACACTGTGAGTGCAATGTAGCATTTCTTAATGCTAATCTTGTGGCACAAAAATAACAGCTAGGCTGGAATATTTTGTCAGGGCACAACTTATTTGGAAGAGTTGAACCATTCAAATTGAACGTCTAATAGACACATCTACCTAATATGTCTGCTGGGCCAAATTGAGATTTCTTTACTCATTTTGTGTCTCATCCTTCACATCAACATTGGATGCTCTTGAGTTATGTATTCTTTGAACATCTACATTTTCCCTATATAAGGACTGTAAATTGCAAGAATGAGAAGACATATTTAATAGCAATAAGTATCCATATAGAAGCTGAAGTACTGATTTCGTTGTTTAAGAAAACTGATCTGGTTATTTTATTAGATCTTTAAAAGTGTGAATGTGAAAAGTGCAAGTACCATATCGCTTGTTTAGAGTGTATTATTTAAAAATGTCATAAATTTCTAAGATTATACAGTGTCAGTGATTGATAATGAACTAATGAGTGAGTGAGAACAGAACATTGGTGGAATGATATTGACAGGGAAAACTCTCAATATTCAGAGATAAACCTGTCCCATTGCCACTTCTTACACCAAAAATCCCACATGGGCTGGCCAGGAAATGAACTTGTACCTCCACAGTGATAGGCCATGGATAGACTCAAGTTACTGCCTAATAACTGTCTCTTATATGTATAGTGAGAAAAAATAACCATATTCTACTTATATTTCCTTTAATTTGCAAGGAAGCATTGTTCACTTTTGGTTTTGGTTGTACAGTTTTCAGTAAATAATATTTAGTAAGGAAAAGGTATAATGGTGTGGATGGTAATGCACTTTTTCACAGAATGACATGGTAAGTTTTTCATTACTGTTGTCCCTTCCTTTAACTCATTGTAAGATTGATAGAAAAAAGTTATTTTAGTTGTAATGTCAGTATCAGAGTTTTATACTGAGATATATATATATATATATATATATATATATATATGTATTTTATAAACTGTTTTGAAATGACAATGTTGTGAAATTTACTACTAGTTAACCATCTTTTACTCTGAAAGAATTTGTTTTTAATAGATAAAATAATTTTCAGAAAATCCTTGGACGGGTGACTTTCCGTGATGTTCACTTCCGGTATCCCAACAGGCCTACTCTTCCAGTACTGCGAGGGTTGAATCTTGAAGTGAGACCTGGACAAACTGTCGCACTGGTTGGTGCATCTGGATGTGGAAAGAGTACAATAATGGCACTGCTGCAGTGCTTTTACAGCCTTGATTTTGGGCAAGTTGTAAGTAGAACACTGATTTGTCCATTTATGAATATGTACAGTATACATTGTTGTACTCATATAAGAGTTGAAATTTACAGGGCAACCAGAATTTTTTAAATTGTCTTGGGTAATCAGTTGCAGAAATTTCAAAATGAATACTTCTAATATCTATTGATTCAATCTGTTGCCTGACAGGATTTCAGGCCTGGTTTTAGGTGCGATAGTTTGGAAGGGCCACACAGGGTGCCAAATCTGTGGCATGTCAAATGAGAAGGTGAAACAAATTTTTTTTTGCAACCCTTGCTTTGTAAATAGTTTTTTATTTCTTGGTATCAAATTGCAGGAGCTTGTATTATTGTCATATGTTGCTGGTATAAACATATGAAATTCCAATATTGGCATATATTTATGAAATGTCATTCCATTATGCACTTCATAATGAGGCATACCAATTCTGACTGACAGATGTTTCTTTTCCATTCTATTTACAGTTCTGTATTCCCAACCTTGGGTCATTTATATTACCCTTTTGCATTGCAATACTCCAGGTTTCATGTACACTTTACAGAAACACTGGTAGTGTTTAACACAAATTCTTTTTCTTTCATAGACTGACTTCTGTCTCCCTACTTATTATGTTAGTTTAGAGAAGGTTTTTGTTGCACCTGGCCCCCCCCCCCCACCACACACACACACATGGTAGGACTCCACTGGACTAGGAATTGGCCTTTCACAGAGACTTCTACCTGACAACACACAACACTCATAAGAGACATACATCGATGACTTTGTCCATATTCAAACACGCAGTCTCATCAAGTGAACGGCCAAAGACCCACGCCTTACACTGCGTGGCCACTGGGATCAGCTGAGTTGAATCACTTGTTCAAAACCATGACTAATTCATTTACTTCATATCACTGAACCCACTTTCACAGAAATTATTAGTCAGAGCTAGGGAAAATTCCTATGTGCATTTATAGATCAGATGAGCTGCTAAATGTTTTTTAGTGGTAGTTACCAGTCTGTGTTCACAACAGTTGGATTGTTGAGTTGTTGAGAGATGTGGTAATGAAAAATCTGTGCGCTTTTGTTGATTTCATGGTTATCGGTATTCAGTTTAATTTTTACAATAATTCAAACTGCCCAGTGGTTACTCAGAATCCTAGAATATGTACTTTTTATTAATTTCCATTAATTATGATGATTCAGTGTTCTGCATTGCTGAATTGAAAACAGACTACCTTTGGAGCAATAAAGGTTTGGTGAAATTATATGAAAAGTGTTGTGTAAGCAATGACTGTCTCTTTTGCCCTCCTCTGAGTGTTTTTTTAATGGTGCCACATTCCAAATCGGGCGTAGAATGATTTGTTGTTGTGGTTTTTAGATCACACACATATTGACACACACACACACACACGTGCACACGTGCACTAGGACTCCTCTAATGAGTGATCAGATTGTCACATAGGCCACTACCTACATAACATACATAAATACAATACAATACAATATAAACAAAAGAGACAAACATCCATGCCCTCAGTGGGATTTGATCCCATGATCCTAGCAGCCAAGCTTCAGAGCTATGCCCTAGACTGCACAAGCACCAGGATTTCCCTTTCTTGGTGATTACTATACAATTTTTCTTGGTTGCCTTTCAGTCTGTGCTTCATCCAAGTAACTTTGATCCTAAAACCCAAGAAGACAGGCAGTGTACATACAATCATACAATTGAAGCACTTCACGTAACATATTCTGAGTGTGTGTCTGTGGCCTTAGTTACACAGCATTCAAAGCGCCTGTGCCGTACTATCATCTGTGGCCTGTCTGGCTGTGACATATTTTTTCACATTATCTCATAATTGGCACAATTTTCAGACAACAGTTATTGAACATAAAAATGTGTTCTGATTTCTTCTACAAGTTTTGTCTACAACATATCTCATTTTAAGAAGAATTCGGTGAGATATCATAAATATACTTACTCTCTGTAGTATAAAGTACCTGCTCTTATTTCAGATTTTAATGAAACTTGTGTTTTCTCAACAGATTTTAGAAAAATACATATCAAATTTCATGAATGTCTGTCTGGTGGGAGGTAGTCCTTCCTTTCGGCCAGATGACAGAAAGACATAATGAAGATAAGTCACTTTTCACAATTTTGGAAATGCGCCTAAAAAAATCGCCAAAAGTATTGAAAAGAAACCATTAGTTGATGGATACAGAAAGAGAAGTGCTTACTGAAATCATGAATATGAGAAATATGGAGTATATGATTTTTTGTCATGTTTTTACCGTGCAATAATTGAACTTTATTAAAATATAACCAACTAATTGCACCAATGTGTGATACTAAAATCTTATTTACACATTAAAACACGTCACTTGGTTAAAATAATTCCTACA
>Ga0136643_10010330_pt1 | contig 13785 bp, 13 predicted proteins | sample TergutLab28metaG_FD_96883 | JGI IMG/M metagenome (GOLD analysis project Ga0136643, IMG submission 96883) | Labiotermes labralis P1 segment gut microbial communities from Petit-Saut dam, French Guiana - Lab288 P1 (version 3) (version 3) | ecosystem: Host-associated > Arthropoda: Insects >...
ATTCTAGCACTGTCTCTGCTTGTGCATTAACACTTACACTAGCACTGCCTCTGCACTTACACTAACACTTACACTAGCACTGCTTCTGCACTTACACTGGTACTTATTCTATCACTGTCTCTGCTTGTGCATTAACACTTACACTAGCACTGCCTCTGTACTTACACTAACACTTACACTAGCACTGCCTCTGCACTTACACTAACACTTACACTAGCACTGCCTCTGCACTTACACTAACACTTACACTAGCACTGTCTCTGCTTTTACACTAACACTTGTGCTAGCACTGTCTCTGCTTTTGCACTATCACTTAAAGTAGCTCAAAAGTTTTTTTCCTCTGGAGTCTGTGCACTATGCCTATGTTGTCCAGGAGCTCTATGGCCTCAACATTCTCATGATGGTGGAGTTTTTCTTCATGCTTTTGTGCAAACCTCTGGATTTTGCTAGTCACAACATCCACTTGCTGGTCTCTGTGGAGGTCTTTGTTTCTAATGTACCAGGGTGCATTGACATGTTCCTGAGTACTTTGTTCTGGAATCGTTGTATAATGTCTATGTTACTTTGTTTGGTGCATCCCCAGAGTTGGATACCATATGTCCAAGTGGGTTTTAGGATTTGTTTATATATAAGAAGTTTGTTATGAAGGGACAGTGAGGAGTTCCTTCCTATGAGGCAATACATTTTTTTGTATCTTAGTTCCAGTTTCTCTCTTTTCTTTTTGACATGGGCTTTCCATCGAAGCTTAGCATCTAAGGTCATGCCAAGGTATTTAGCTGTATTAGCATACGGTACCTTCTGATTGTTAATTGTTACTGGGATATGTTTGAAGCGTCTGTTGGTAAAGTTAATATGAACTGATTTAGATTTATTAATCTGGATTTGCCATTTTCTTGTCCATTTTTGTATTTGGTTTATGGCTGTTTGTAATTTCCTTGTAGATTCCTTGTTGCTGCTGCCTACTGTTAATAATGCAGTGTCATTAGCAAAGGTAGCCACAGTGCTATTCTCTAAGTTTGGGAGGTCACTAGTGTACAGTAGGGATAGGACTGGTTCTAATACACTTCCTTGCAGCACTCCTGCTTTTATTTCCTTAAGCTCAGAATAAGCATCTCCTTGCTTTACCCTAATCTCTCTGCTAAGTATGATTCCAGAATTTATGCATATTCCTTGGGTAGGATAGTTCTCAGCTTGTAGTTTAGTCCCTCGTGCCATAACTTTTCAAAGGTTTGCGCCACATCCAGGAAGTATGCTGTATGAACAGCAGGTTTTCTACCCTGAAGGTGTAGGCATTAGGTTCCTCCAGAATCTACCTGACTGCATGGCTACAACATTAAGTGAAGACACTGTTCTCTATTTGCTGTAAATGAATATTACCACACATAAAACAGATTCAAAAACAATTTCACATCTTTCTGGATTTGTTTCATTATTTGATACACAAATACAGTCTGAAATCTGTGTTACAACACACCTAGACCACCATTTTTCTTTGGTATACAATACAGTGAATTAATTATTTTGGCACTGTTTAGGAAGATATAGAAACAAATTTGACACGAGTGAAAGAGCGACTGGAGAAGGAGACAGCTGCACATCTGGAGACCAAACAACGTATTTCAGAACTGGAATATCATGCCTTAGAGTTGGATCGACAGGTGAACTGTGAACGAGGGGAGAGACATCGCTTGGAGAGGCTTGTCAGCTCAGGGAGTCTACCAGATGATGCCAAGGTGAACTACTGTGTGATAGAGTATTCTCATGAATGATGAAGCATGCCACACTTGTGATACTGCTTTATGTTTGATGTTTTTGGTGTTCACATTTTAGAACCAACATGATATGTTGTATCTATGTGTGTATATGACTGTTGTATCTGCATTGATTATTTGAAACACCATTACAGTCAATAATATAAGGGTCTCAGTGCCAAGCATGTAGCTGTAAGTCTCCATGACAGGCATGATATTACCTTGCATGCCATCTTGGTGGTTAGTTGGAAATTAAATATTCTGTTACACAGCCATATACTATATATTGGTTGTTATTCATTATGTCATTCATATTACACAAAATTACATACAGTGTTTTAGATACTGGTTCTTAACCCATCATTATAAGATTTAAAATTTGTTAAACTGCACCCATCAGATGGAGCAAATCTCTGTCTCTTGATAAACATTTGAGGCTGTTACATGTAGCTAGTTTCTGTCAGTGGATCGGCAGAATTCACCTCTGGCTAATGGGATCAGCTGGGTAGATTCCTACTTTTAGCTCATCAGCTAAAAGTAGGAATTATGTAACTGCTATGAAGACCAAGCTAGGTTTCAGATTTTTTGTGTTTCTGTAACAGAAACGGGATGGTGGGGCATGTTAAGTGTATGTCAGTTAATAACATACCTTCAGACCATGAAACTTCTTGTATTTATTTCCAAATTTGCAGAAATATATTGCATGTGTAACAGTAATCCTTAAGTGTGAATCTGCCCCAGAGTAACAAATTGTAATAAGACAATAAAGTATTAATTTGACTTTAACACTAAAGTATGTTTGAATTTGCTGTGTTTTGCATTTTGCTGTGTGCTGTAATGGCAAAGGACAAGACTATAGATGTTGCAAGTTTCTGTAGCAGATCTTTGTGACTGTTATGTTAGGCCAGGCACAGACAGGTGTATCATGGAAGTACAAATACTTCTGTGTAGATATATTAAGTGTTCTACTATCAACTGGTGGGCAGCTGATGTACATACATGTCTAGCTCCTCTGTGACATAGTTTGCACTGAATTTCAGACAGTTATGAAATATAACATCTATAATATTCTGTAGCAATTTTAAAATTAATACCAAGTGCGTAGTATGTTTGTGGGACATATGTATGAACAGGACTTGTAAGATATGTACATACCCGGGTCTTGTGCTATGAATCTAATTACTCCATTGTTTGATCTGTCTGCATTAATGGAAGAAAAAAACCTTCAACAGTACCTGTGTTCCAGAGCAGCAATAATCCACCATGAAACAAATGCTAATAGGTCCCTTGGAAAGTATATCCCTTCATTGCTGAGTGCCAGCTATAACCCCTGTACAGGCTTGCTCTTATTGCAGTTTTTTTAAACACAAAAAATGGAGAGAATTAAGTAGATATCATTTAATATGTAGTAACTTGTACATTATACTGTGGCATTAAGAAGTACATGTAAATGCCATCTCTGCTACTTGTATGATAAGCACAGCCAGAAAATATAAAGTTATTTTCTCTGACCGTCTTAAAACTGCAGTTGTGAAACTACTATACAAGAAAGGTTTCAAAACTAGTATGACAAATTGTAGTACTATTTCATTAGTAACTGTTTTTTTTTCTGAAGTATTTGAGAAAGCTACATGCAGTACATTAAGTAATCATTTACATACTAACAGCCTGTTGATCTGAGAATAACATGTTGTGAGGAAAGGGGTATTTACTGAAAATGCTGCCTTCAGACTAACAGACAATGTATTCAGTTTAGTTAATCAAAGCATGCATGTTGGAGGAATTTTCTGTGGTCTGGCAAAGGTTTTGGGTGTGTAAATCAAAAAATTTTGTTAGCTAAATTACATTTTTGTGGCTTTTAATGCAGATTGGTTCAGGTTCTACTTAACTGCTAGGAAACAGATTGTTGAAATAAAGTCACCTAATGCAACCCAGAGTTTTTTCTCTGATGGGGTACATTAAAAAAACATATAGAGTTCCACAAGAGTGAATCGTAGATCCTTTCTTGTTGATAATATAAGTAAGTGACATTCCCCTGAGAATAAATTCCTTATCAGAAGATGTAACATTTGCTGGTAACATTAGTTACATAATTTCTAACAGAAAATTTGGAGATTTCTGAACAATGTCCAACTTAGTTTTCTCTCATGTGATTGGTTTGTTTGCTGCCAATAAATTAATCTGAAATGTAGCTAAAATGAATGTAATAAAATTTCAAGCAAATAATTTAAGGCTCTGTGCATTAAGTACTGCTCACAAAGGAAAGTATATTGAAGAAAAGGTAAATATAAAATTTCCTGGTTTTCCAACTGACACTTCATGTTTGTTGTGGTAGACTAGGTAGCACTCTGGCTGTAGATTTTTTAGTTCACAGGGGAGTTTCTTAAATTAAATGCACAACTGGATCTTTCCACATTCTTTCCAATTCATTATTTTGTAGTCATCATTATGTATTGAGTCTTGATTTGCAGAAAAGACCATTGCAAGAAATTAAGTTCGAATAAAATGAAGTAATACATTCAGTGTGGGATATAGAAGTGCTAATGTATGCTGCTGGGCTAATCAGCCATGCAGGTCAAACACAAGTGTTTTGATTGGATATCAAAGGCTTGTCATATATGCGCATCCTCAGCTGTAATATGGCAGTTGTTTGACATTTGTGTAAGTAATGGCTAGATAGGGATAGGAGTGGTGTTGGAAGCATGGCCGTGGATGTCACCCCATTAGAGCACTGTGATGACTATTCTTGTGACTTGTTTTGACACCAGAAGACTACATTTTGATGTATTTCTTACTTTGTGTTTCATATGTTTCTGCCATTTAAACAGTGATTATTTCTTTAAAAAATTAACTGATTAGTCTTTTTAATTTCATCTTAATGTGTTCTCTGTGAGTTAAGAATTAAATTACTTGATATTATCTAGATAAATTTCAGACTTCGGAATGTTAGAAGAGGCAGCTGTGTTATCATTCAGTACATTGCTTTGCATAGTATGTTTCTACTGTGTTTCATTCTCTGCATTTATTTGACAGGCTGTTGGTCTGAGGACAGTACTTACCGATTCAGCTTGCCTTGACTTTCGTCGATCATCTGAATTCTCCAATGGTCCAGTGCCACCTCCTCCTCCTCCTCCAATGTCCCAAGCTCCTCCACTTCCACCTCTGACCCCTGGTGGTAGGCCCCCACCCCCACCACAAGCACCACCTCCAGCTCCAATCTGTGCATCTAACCGGCTAGAAGTGCCAAAGAAGAATGTGCCACAGCCTTCTAATCCTTTGAAGTCTTTCAACTGGTCCAAGCTGCCTGATGCCAAAGTTGCAGGAACAATCTGGTCAGAACTGGATGACACAAAGATGTACACAGCCATGGAGCTTGAGAACATTGACAAACTCTTCAGTGCCTATCAGAAAAATGGAGTTCCAGTAAGTGTGACTTTCTGTATACCAGAACAGACTGTGACTCCAGAATATGAACCCAATGCAGTAAGCAGAATATCCTGGGAAATTTGTCAGAAGTTGCAGATGTTGCCTGCACCAGTACCATTCTAACACTTTGCTGGCGGTGTCACATGTAAAGACATGATAGCTATGCCATGCATTGTCGATGGGTCAAGTATTTTGATGTTTTCACACACTACTTCCTACACATGTGTTTCTCAACTCTTCTGTCTCACTTTCTGTGTCAAGTTTATCAACACCTTTAAGCAGGTTGTTTGTATCTCAATTTACAAACACATATACCCTTCCTGACCCCACATTCTTAGAACCATATAACTGCAACCAAGCTGCCACAGATTCAGTTACCCTCTCTATTTCCTTTTGTCACTTCCTTCAGTAGAAACCATGGATTTACATAGGAGCATTACGAATTATAATGTTATTTTTTGTGTGTTATATGTGGACACATATTCTGATTTCTTATGAATGTGAAACTGAAATTTTGGTCAGTGACAGAGATGTCCCCATAATTCCTCCATGTATATAATTGCAATCTGCTGGTCCCAGTGGCCATGTGTTCTAAAGCGTAGGTCTGCGGCCTCTCACTAGCTGGGATTGTGTGTTTGAATCCCACCGGGGCATGGATGTTTGTTTGTTGTGATTGTTGTGTGTTGTCAGGTAGAGGTCTCTGCGATGAGCTGATCACTCATCCAGAGGAGTCCTACCGAGTGTGGTGCGTCATTGTGTGATATAGAAACCTCGTGAATGTGGAGGCCCTGGCCCAATGGGGGCTGTTGCAAAAAAAAAAATGCAATCTGTCCCTTAGCTTTTGCTAGGAAGAGTGAAACATGTACAGTAAGAGGAAGAAAGTAGTGACCTGGGTAATTTTGATGGCAAAACAAACCAGACAACACAAGATGCAGGAAGGCTATGCAAAATATGGTCTGTGTGTGGACACTGTCTGCAGAAATTCATGTCAGTTTACAACCCAAAGAACTGTCTCTTGATGAAGCCACAGTCCCATGGTGTGGTTACCTGAAACTTAGGACATGCAGTCCAAGAAAAATGACAAAATAAGAAGTGCTGGTCAGAATTGTGTGTGAGGCAGTTTCAGGTTATATCTGTAAAATGATATATGCAGCCAAGGGGCAGGGTTGGAGGACACAGTTTTATCACATGAGGACTAAAGAGGGCATTCCACCTGACCTAGACTGGGAAGCCCACAACTTGAAAATAGAGTAGTCAGGTGATGTAATGGTTCAAGTGTGGACGGACAAAGACTTGTCCACAAGAAGCATGATCTATGATGCAAAAGTAGTGAAGGCAGGAAAGAAAGACAGAAGAGCAGACCTGGAAATAAAAAAACTTAGGCTGTTATCAGTACAGTAAATTCATGGAGGATGTAGATAGAGCAGATAAGTATCTCAGGTGTTACTCAGTTCTGAGGAACTGTCAAATGGCCGAATGTATCTGCTAAACTGTGCACTCTGCTTTTGTGTACAAACATTAAACATAGAAAAGAAGTAAAGTATGAGAATTTCCTGCGAGAAGTAGCAATTTCCTGGATATCAGACATCCAGAATCATGAGTCAAGGTCTGATGTCTTCCAATGGCCAGAGAACCAACCAGTACCAAGGGGGCCGAAACAGGACACCCCGGATAGACTTGCTGGGGAATTTGGCAAACACAACCTGGACGAAATTTTTGCTGGTGGGAAGGGCAAATAGTATCATGCAAGGTAGTGTGCGCTGCATATAAGAAACAAAGTAAACCAAGACAGTTTTTAAATTTTGTGTTGTTACGCTTCACAAACGGTCGTGGTTTGAGAAGTAACACTCAACTAGGAATTGCTGGACTCTCTGTATGCACTTTTTTTCTGTACTTGGTTCAGGATTTTCATCTACTCATTCAAATTGTAAGTAAGAATACAAGGTGTTGAACATTTGAAGCATATTAAATATCTGGGAACTCAAGGTATTTAATTAAAGGGCCATCTGGTTGGCAATGTATTCAAACAATTTCACAAGATATGTCTTTGTGATTATGTTTTTATTAACCACTTAACCCTGGAGATGTACTGGTGATCCATGCATTCTTAATCTTGGTACTAGGTGTAGGTCATGAGCTTCATGTTCTAGTCACCTTAACATTTGGGAAACAGCCCAAAGAAGTGCTCTGCGTTTCATATGTCTTGAGTGTGAGAAGGATTATTTTGCCTATGTTTATTTTGTCCTGTGTGAAGAGAATTTTATGTCTGTGTTTTGTGTGTCCTGAGTTTGAGGATCATTATGTACTTGTGTTCGATGCATTGTTATAATGCAGATGATTTTATGCCCTGCTTGGGTTTCGAATGTGAGGAGGAGGAGGAGGAGGATTATCTTCCCTGTGTTTCTTCAAGTGCCCATATGTGAATAGGAAAAGGTACCCTGTAGTTATTCCAACCTGTTTGTGAAGAGGATTATGTGCCCTCTTTTTTTGTGTTTCTTGAATGTGAGGAAGATTATGTATCCTGTAGTTGACCCTAAGTGTGAGGAGGAATATCTTCCCTGTGTTTAGTGCTAATACAATCAAAACCGAAAGATATGTAAAGCCAAAACTGAAAGCTGGGCAGTAACCTTCCTTCTACAGCGTTCATATAATCTGTCACTGCTGACCATAAAGTAGGCAAAGTAATGAACCATAAAGTATGCACATTTAGTGGAAATGCTCTATTCCAGCACAGTTATTAACTATCCTTCAAGCTGTAAAAGTGAGGTTAGCTTGTGTTGCAGATTTTTACAGGTGGTTGGTGATTTCAGTTGTGGTCAGCTGTTCTCACTTTACATTGAGGTAGCATACTTAGGTGTAATGCTTGTGATATGTTGACATATTTGCAATATGTAAAACCTGTTGGTGTTATAGTTTGTACAAATCTGTCTTACAGAGTGATGGTTCTATAGAAGACTTGCGTCAGATTGGAAAAAATCGAACCAAAATTCTTTCAGTAATAGATGGAAGGAGAGCACAGAACTGTACAATCCTGCTGTCCAAGTTGAAGATGTCAGATGAGGATATTTCCAAGTAAGGAACACTTGTGGCTATGGCATTGTGATAAAATAACTATCTACTGTAATTATGTTATGTTTTAACCCTTTCAAGTAGAGTGGTTACTGTACATACCAGACTGCAGGTGCAAAAACTGCATTTTTATGAAGCAATGTATTTGTGTCTTGTACAGTTCTCCCAGTAAAGAGTGATTCTTTTTTAAATGGTTCATCTGACCATGCTCTTAGTTAATGATTTATCATGAAAAAACCATGAAACTACAGATAAATTTTGTATTATGTTTACCATAACCTCCTACATGTTTTTATCATACTGCCATTATCATAGGTATCGGATTTATACACATTGCCAACCACTTGAAGTTGTATGTCCTTGGATTTATGAAAATAGCAATAGTAATATGATTATTATCTCCTGATTGAGCCAAGAGGCTCAATACGAGCTTTCCTTTGGGAATTGTGAAATCTTAGTCTGTTTTGCCAAGTACAGGTGTCTTGAAATCACAAGTTGTAAAGTGTTTTTGGCCGATCCAAGTGGCTATGCAGTGTAAGGCATATGTCTGTATCTGCTCACTTGCTGGGTTTGTGGGTTAAAATTGTTTTTGGAGCATGGATATTTGTCTCTTTTGTATGCTGTGTGTTTTGTAGGTAGCAATCTCTGGAATGAGCTGATCACTTGTTCAGAGGAGTCCTACCGGATGTGTGTGTGTGTGTCTAATTTTGCGTGATCTATAAACTTCCATAGAGGCAGCGGAGGCCTGATTTGGGCTGTAGCACCACACAATGAACTCTAATATTAACATCACAATAGAATTCAACATTTAGAAACAGACATATGAAGCAGCCAATGAATTTAATAGAGAGTCAGTCTGCAGTGCAGAATGTGTAAAATAACATTTAGTAACCGCAGTATTTGTATTATTTGTTTAAGAATATAAAATAACCTTGTACTTGTGTTACTAATAGATATTGAAATAACGTTGTGGCGAGGTTGTGAGTAAAGTTAGTTAAGTGCGTTCTTCTAACAGGAGTGTTTCTTATACTCACAAACATCCACTGTAATATGTATGATTATTTTCTTCAGGGTATATGAGGCTTCAGGATTTCATGGTGATGTGTATGTGAATATTACTTGGTAGCCTGGTAGGTGGATATAACAGCGTGTTCCTCCATAACATTGGTATCCACTGGTGAGACTACAGAGCATGTTAACCAAAAATCCTGTAACTTTAATTATCAACACAACAGACTGCATTAGGAAGACTCAATAACTATGAGCTGATCAGTGGCTGAAGCATGTATGAATAAACAGCTCAAATTTCAGCTTTCAAAACTAATAGTTACTCTAAACAAGAAATTCCAAAACAAACAAATGCCCATTTTAATGAATTGGTGACTGTAGTAAATATTGGAGTTCTCTTCCTGGTGTATGACTGTAGGGCAATTCTGAGCATGGACAGTAAAGACCAGCTGCCGATTGACATGGTAGAGCAGCTGCTGAAGTTCACTCCAAGTGCAGAGGAGGCAGCACTATTGGAGGAACACAGTGAGGAGATAGACAGTCTGGCCAGAGCAGACAGATTCCTGTATGAGATTTCAAAGTGAGTAATAATGCATGATAGGAGTATGTTTGTGATTGCTGTGGTGTTTGTATGCATTCAGTTGTACACTTTTAGTTTCCAGGTTCTCATTTAGCTGATTATTACCACATATAATGCATTACACGGAGAACTTTAAAGCATTTTGGAAAATATATGAATGATTTTTATAATAAATTTGAATAATCTGTATTAGGCCCTTGGTAAGATGCAGGACAGACAGAAGTGGGATACAGAAAAAATTCCACCTATGTTTTATATTGAGAACTACAGTTTTATTTTAAGATCAGAATGAAACCACAGGCACAATATAAACTGAGTTCATAAAATGACTGTATTAATAAATGCAGCGTTCTCTTGCAAGGAGGTGAGATTGTAGAATAGTGTATATGAAAACAGTAAGTGAGATAATGAAGAAAAAACTAATAGCCTGTTTTGTGACTTAATTAGATTGAAGGCACCAGATCAATGCAGACAGCAAAAGTGCTCATTTCTGAGAAAATGTACCAACTAAAATGTGCTGGCATAAAATCTGAAGTATTTCATGCCTTGTGCAAGACTACAGAAGCACAAGAAGCATTAGCTCCAACTATTAATGCAGTAAAACTGTGATGTAATACATAAGTTACAGTTTGGTGAAGAAAGTAAGAGGAGGATTTGTGTATTGTGTGACAATATGAAGAAGGTATTTTTACTACTAAAAAACTTCGCAAATTGGCCTTGAAAAATTTTGTTGTGCTTGATTGAATTGGTTGATAGTAGTAATGAGTAACTACAGAAGTTACCAGTGTGCCCATCCTTCTTTGTCTTTTGAGGTTTCCAATTTATGTGGGTCAGTCCAACAACACAGCTGTTTCTATCTCTGTCTTCCCACATTTTTTCATTTTATCCATGTGATATCTTTCCTAACCTGGTAAACTCAGTTTTATCCCTATATTCTTGTTAGGCTTTCTTCTTTTAGTTTTGTGCTCAAAATCTTTGGAGTTCTATCTTAATTCAGCCTTGAAATGTGCCTATACCTTTTTATTCTGTCATTTATAAGTTTATCTTCCAATTTATTTTTCTGTAAATTATCTCTTAATTATTTCATTTCTTATTCTCACTCTTATGGTTTTCTGTCTATGCAGGTCTTTATTGACTAATCTAGTTCTTTCCTTTGCTAGGATTCCACATTATGAGCAGCGACTGCAGAGCTTGCATTACAAAAAGAGGTTCAATGTGTGGGTTGGAGAAATACAGCCACGCATCAAATCTGTAATGGAAGCATCACGGGAAGTGGCCCGTTCACGTCGTCTGCGTCGACTGCTAGAATTGGTGTTGGCAATGGGTAATTACATGAACAGGGGAGCTCGTGGTAATGCATCTGGCTTCAGGCTAACTTCGCTAAACCGTCTCGCAGACACCAAGTCCAGTGCAGCGAAGGGTACCACCTTACTTCACTATCTAGTTGAGATATTGGAGAAAAAGGTAACTGGGCAGTGGGAACTGAAAACTGTTGTAAAAATAAAGTAACTTATCTGTCTCTAAACTGCCATGTAAGAACAGTTTGCCAGCATGCAAATATAAATAATTGAATATTAGTGGATTTGCATGTTGACTGCTGTGTTACACACTGGTTATTCTTCTTGTACTAAATTATTGTTGCAAGTGGTTTCACATTTATTCCTGAGAAATCATGTATTTTATTTATTTATTTATATTTATTTATTTATTTATTTATATTCACTTCCACCCATACAGAAATGAGTAGCTCAGTGAATACTGTGATTAGGTTATAAACTGCATGAGTGGAGAATATTGGTTTGGTTTGTGGTAGGGACAGAGGTTTTTCTGTGTGCCATCATGCCAAAAGTAGGTCTGGTGACCACCTACATTCTAACTAGTGGATACAAAGGCCTCTTTTCTCAGTGGTAATCACTCACCTCTAATGCTGAAGTTTAGAAACCTTACCTTTGTTTCCACAGGAAGGCCAAGACTCATAGTAAGCTGTAGTATCAGGTTTCTGCTTATTTATCACTGTCGGTAAAACTAGCTTAAAAGAAGCCATGCATGTTTTAGGGATGTTATGATTCAATAACATTTTGATGACCACAGGTGCTAGTTACGATACATAGTGTTTGTACTATCAACTAACATATTTAAGAACTATTCGTATGAGATTGCATAGAATATCTTCATAGCAATGTAATGATACAATAAAAGTAAAAGTTTTGAATCGAATGTGGGTGAGTGTAGCAGCAGAGAACCTCACATGTGGAAGTGTTATGGAGTAGAATAAAGAAGAGTGGGCACTGCAGTGACCTCTGCACTTTAACCATAATTGATTTTTTGTGCAGCCCTTGTGTTTATGTGTTTAGCAGTCCCCCCACACTTTGAACAAAGTGCAGTATCCTGCTGATAGGGATGTCCTCAAAATCACCTGGTTTTATAAAAAGTTAACCTTGGAGCCTGAATCTTGATGTGGCCAAAGCCTCACAGCCATGAAAGAACATGTGAGGCCATTTCAGGTGCCTTTTTTATGTCTGTTGCACTTGGGACTGATCACCAGCCCTACTTTCAAGAGTTGTCCTTCTAAATGATAGTGTTCTGTTAACACTCTTGTCATTATGCTTGACTGGTTTCTGCTCAAGTTGAGTAATTCTCCAGCTGTTTAGTAGAGAGGCTTCTAAGAAATCCCTCAGCTTGCCTTTGTCCATAAATGGAATGCCAATACTCCTCAATGTTTCCTACTTGTCCAGTCCTTGATCACTCCCCTGGCAACCACTGCAGGGCAGGCTCAGGTGCTGTGAATGGATGTGAGGAGCCTTGTCTGGCTAATTGATCAGCCATTGAATGTCTGGCAATTCCCATGTGTCCACATATCCTTACCAGTTTAATCCTGTTATGTCTTGCCAGTTTCACAAGGGATTTATGGCAGTTTCAGACTAATTTAGAATCTAGCTGGGAATAGTTAAGGGCTTTGATGGCTGCTTCACTGGCAGAAAGAATAGATTTTCTTACCCGTGTAACCCTTGTCTGTATTCTCCAATATGCACACCTTAATGGTGTGTATTTCAGCCAGGAATACCATGTTGTGGAGCCAAAGGAGGAAGCTATGACCCTCCTCAATCTCCATTTATATACCCCAGCACCAGGGCCTGTGTTTGTCTCAGACCCATCCATATGCAAGATCAGGCCCCCTTTGTTGTCTGGGTTGAACCTCTTTTGCCATTCACACTTGTTAAGGAACTTGACCATTACTGGTTTGTTATTTGTGCATCTTGGTATCATTATGTGCATTCCTATCTGTAGGATGGATTCATGCTCTGTGTCCTAAAAATTTTTGTCTTGACCAAAGTTAGTGGATTTATGTCTCCATTGTTGTTTGCACATTGGTCTGTATATCCCTGTCAGGACCTCTGCCTCTATCATTATGTGTGGAAGAAGGTACAGCCATTCAGTGCTAATGATAATGTTATGTTAGACTTTTACATACTCTCACCCAGGCAGTTCATTGCTCTAATCATGACATGTGAATATTACTGACCCTGGCTCAGTCATGTGTATGTTTATTGATACGTAACAACACAATATGGCATCAGGAAGCTCACGGTCAAGATGTTGGGGAAAGTAGGGTTTTTGAAGTTTGGGACAGTAACATATCCTTTGTAACTGACAGGACAAAAGTGTTTTCGAGCATATTACCATAAATATAGTGTTTGTGATTATTGACTGCATCTGTCCTCAGAGGAATTAGTCCAATTTTAGGCATGTTTACAAAATTGTGAAAAGAAACTGTTAGCATAATGTATATGTGTATATATATATATATATATATATATATATATACATACACGTGTGTGTGTGTGTTTGTGTGTGTGGTGTGTGCGTGTGTGTGTGTGTGTCCATCTGTCTTTCTGGATGGAACAACTTGGATTCCAGTGCACAGATTTTATGAAATTTTATATTCGAGGA
>Ga0136643_10010333_pt1 | contig 13785 bp, 5 predicted proteins | sample TergutLab28metaG_FD_96883 | JGI IMG/M metagenome (GOLD analysis project Ga0136643, IMG submission 96883) | Labiotermes labralis P1 segment gut microbial communities from Petit-Saut dam, French Guiana - Lab288 P1 (version 3) (version 3) | ecosystem: Host-associated > Arthropoda: Insects >...
CACCACCCATCAAAAACTCGGTGCAGGAAACCATGTGCTGCAACTCATCTTCCAGTGCTCTTGATGATGGGCGTATGTACACGAAACATGTCGAGCTAAGTATACATTAATAAAATTACCTTGTTGCATCAAGTTGGCATTTCAAGTTATTTCATGAGGAAGATGCACGGTCAAACAACCCTCAAATTACGAATGTAATTTGTGTATTTTAACTGGTGCTCAGAGGATTTGGTATATTAACTTTCTGAGTATGGTGCCATAACACCGAAACGTGTCGGAGGACTTAATAAAAACTGTACGACTGTGTATTTTGAATGTGCATTTGTTGGTTTAATAATTAAAAAAAAACTTTTTTTGGTATGTCCTACAGTATTTGTGACAAATTCGTTACAGTTAACAATTGCTGTATGAAGGCAGCGTGAGCGGCCTAACATATATCGTATGTGTAGTGAAGTTCAGTCTACACTTTCATAAGCATGGTGGGTAATAAACTGTAACGGAGATTGAAGTGACTGAGCAGTTTTTTCACGATATTTTCCAGTATCAAATTTCATGAAAATCCGTTCAACTGTTTCCGAGTTATGCCTGTGACAGACGAATGGACGAACAGAGAGCGTGTTTGGAGGGGTACGATCACGCTTGGCTTCGGAAACTTTAAAAGTCTAGACGGTGTAGAATATGTTTTGGAAATCTCGATGCAACATTTTCAACAGAAAAGTAAGCTGCTTGGAAGTAAAACAGTTTTGAGATTGATTTGTGTACTATGCAAATTTATTTTACAAGATGCAGTGCAAGTGGGCGAAAAGAAGACTCATGACTTTTTGTATAGTGTGAAAAAGTAGGACCGTTAAAATTCGTCAAGAAGTTGGGTCTACTGGAGCCCAATGAAGAAATACGAGAACTAATGGGAAATGAAGAAGGATAACTAAGAACTGGTGAAGTGCAAGAGAAAAGAAGGAAGCAAAATTAATGAGAAGGTTAGCTAAGATGACAGAAGCTCTCAGTGCGGGGAATCTTAACGCTTTTTTGCTCCCTTTTCCATCCCTCATCCCTTAGATCATCCCTATGAAAACAAATTTTTATCTTCATAATCATTTGTCCTTCATGTTCTCCAGACGTTGATTTATTATTGCAGAAATTTAGCAAATTAAGGATCACGGTTCATGGCTCTTCTGGATTCACAGACTTCTTGCTTGAGACGGCTTCAGAAATGGTTGCTGAACGTGTCGAAAACTGTAACACTGATTGCATAGCGCATATCTTAAACAAATGGACATGTTTGTGCGGACTGGTTGCTGTTTTCATGGCCGGCAGGTTTTATTTCAGCAAAGACTTACAGACAATGTTGTGGGTATCGTGCGTGTCTATGTAATTACCAACTTAGCTTAGTAACCAGTTAACTGACTATCCAGTTGACTAGATAACTGTTTAGCTGACTGATTGGCTCACTGATGGATTGGACGGCTGATCGACCGAATAATTGTCTAACCGGTAACCGACTAACTAGCTGACTACCCGAGGTAAGAAATTAATTAAGCAATTAACGAAACTCAATAACTAAGTTATCTAAGGACATAATTTACGAATATTATGATAACCGAAACACCCTGACTGCTGCTGGCTCTCCGACGTGCTGTAGACACAGGCACGGTTACTAACGTGTCGTCTGCATTCTTGGTGGGACGTCTGGTTGCTACATGTTGGCTGTAATTCTTTGTGTCGGCCGTCTTATACTTCATAACAGCAAGGTGTTACAGGTGTTACTGTCTCTAATGCATCCTTATGTTTGACAGGAGTGTTTGATTTCTATTATTTTAGTTTTATCCGAGGAAGTGAAATACATGATTAATGACGCTCTTGGTACTATTGTATGCATTAAATTAATATATATTTTTTGTATATAGATGTATGTGGAAGTGAGCAGCTGCGAGGGGTGAACAGTATTGTGCACAGAAGATCTCGGAAAGCGACACTAAAAACACGAAATTCTGGGAGGACTTCCATATTGATTAGTAATCTTAAGGGATTTTGTGATTTGCTAGAATGTGAAGTGACAGGAAATTTGGAATTTCAGTGCCACAGACTGCTGTGTTTCTCTATCACCCTCACACCCCGCAACCCCCACTATAAGAATTCTTGACATGCGGCTTTAAACATCGCCTTTTGTTATTTCTGTCAACAGTGATGATACAGCATTATATCGGATTCATAAGAGCATATTCCATGGTATGTAATAATTTATTAACGACATTTTTTATTGATAAATCAGATGTAATAATCTACTTTATTTCGTGGAATTTGAGTTCAATATGAACACAGAGTTTCTTCAAAGTATATAATACTAAATATAAATGTATGCTTTTAGTTATTGGGTAGATGAAGTATTTGGAGAAATGCGTTCACTGTAAGGATATACATGTTTAAATAAGGAGAACCTCCAATTTTTTCGTTTTATGTGATATAACTCGAATAATTAACCCATTCCCTCCGAAGTTATTGTAATAATTGTTTTTATAGATTTAATTTGTTGAAAGTCGACGTGCGATTGTGTTGAAACTTCTAAACTCTTCAGAACATATCTGTACTGACTGGTAATATTAAATAAATATATTCAGAGCGGGAGAAAATTGTGCCTCTAAGCGAAATACGCCATATTTACAACAGAAAAGGTTAAAAGAAATATCACAGGGAACGTTAAAAATACTGAACTAATTACACGTATTATTGATAATTTATTCATAGATTCATAATAGAATTTGACTCTTTATGTCAAGGGAAATGAAGCCTGTTTTAGACTGTCGAAAGACCTGCCTCTGACAGTGGACATCACTGACATCAAACTGGCAGTACAAATAATTTACACGTGTGTCACACAGAAACTAAACGAATTTTGTTCAACTTTGCATAATTCATTGTTTGGTGTATTATAATAACTGACATCGGTAGCCATGAAATTACAAAAGGTTAATTGCCTAAAGAGACTTAATTGTGTAACTAAAACAAGGGATTTACTGTAGTTGTTGTTGGTGTTGTTTTTGTTGATAATGATAATAATAATGTTTGTTTTTTTAATTCGTCAACAGCAGCCGTTCTAGGCCTTATGCTGATGAACGAGTTATTTATTTTTAACGATGCCTGTCATAGTTTACAGTTTGAAACGTACCTGCATAGCTACGTAATATACCGTCGTATACAATCACAAAACTATAGTACATTTCGCAGTAACCCGAATGAACGTATACATTACCACACTTAGAATGTTACATTATAATTAACCGTATCCATGATAGAGTTTCCCTTTGATTTAATGGGAAATAATTCCCTACTTCTGTAGAACCGGAAGCGTCGTCCCTGTTTTCGCAACGGATCTCCAGCCACTGAGGCAGTTTAATACAGTTTACATTTCACTTTATATTTCTCGTAAACTCCGTTCTAATAGTATATTCCAAAGTTCTGTTGTTTCCGTGAGGCTTCGTGATCAAACTTTTATGTTCATTCTCCCAATCCTTCTTGATGTGTCCACTGTAGCAAAATTAGCTGATGACCTGCTCAATGTGTGATGTTCTTCACCACACAATTAAGTGCTGATTAAATTCGGAAATGTTTCGTATTAAATTTAAAATCCCTACATTCACGTGTCTTTTTTTAAGGCGTAAAAATGCAGAATTACAGAAATGTAATTTCTTTGGTTTATTGTATGTGTGAGTTGTTTTGTCATTCTGAGGGTAGAATGTGGGGACGGTGTGTTTGTGAGCGAAGTTAGGAGGAAAACATGTGCACAATAAATGAGGCGTTTACGTAATGATTGCTGTTGTGTATTGAAATTGTGCCTGATATCACTATGTTTATGAAGGAAGGAAGCACGGAAGGAAGGGAGGAAGGAAGCACGGAAGGAAGGAAGAGAGAAAGATAGGAAGGAAGGAAGGGAGGAAGGAAGGAAGGAAGCACGGAAGGAAGGAAGGAAGGACGGAAGGAAGGAAGGAAGAGAGAAAGGTAGGAAGGAAGGAAGGGAGGAAGGAAGGAAGGAAGGGTGAGATGAATGCGAAAATTTGCAACGTGTGAGAGATTCGAAACGCATAGGGAATTTTTGTCGGATAACATTACAAGAAGCCAAGACTATTCTGTTGGAGGATAGGCGTAAGTATTAGAACAGCACTAAACTGGTTTTATTGAAGTAGATGTAAATTGGCAGATTGAATAGAATATGTTAATAAAAATCCAACCAAATGCAACAGTATGCAGTCTGATTTATTTTACTGCAGAATCACTCTACATGTTTCGGGTGTCCACAGCACCCATCATCAGGAGTACTAAAAACTGTAACCGCAGCCTCCGGTACAGGTCATAATATCGGTTCAGCTACTTCCCTGCAACGTGGCCAGGTCGAGACTGCAGTCCCGACCTGGCCACGTTGGAGGGAGGTTGAGGGAAGGCTGCGGTTACAGTTTTTAGTACTCCTGATGATGGGAGCGGTGGACATCCGAAACATGTAGAGTGATTTTGCAGTAAAATAAATCAGAATGCATACTGTTGCATCTAGTTGGGTTTTTATTAATACTGATTTATGATGCACGGAACCATGAGCTTAAAAAATGAATAGGATATGTTGCATTACTTTGGAACAGTGCAGTGAATCTTTGGATTCAATAAAAGTTGGAAGATCTTGATGGACTGTTTATTAAAATTTCCAGAAACCCTGCCACTTGAAATTACAAGTGAAGGATCCGCGAGTTTCTGATTGGAACTATGAACATTTAATTCGAAATGGACGTGTCATGGAACATGGATGGCAAGCCCAACAAGTTGTTAATTTTACCAATTACTCTCATGGTAGCTAGTAGACTTGTCAAGTGGCGGAGAGGGGGGCCCAGATCACCAAAATTTCGCAGTCTCTAGGGTTGAACCAACCACATAGCCATTAGGGTGTGTAACTATTGCCTACAGGTCTATATCACAGGTGTAATTTCCGCTATCCGTTAACAAAGCACAGTTAAAAGATACACTGCAGGTAAGCCGAGGCAAATCCCCGACCGTGCCGCGTCTTGCACTACATGGAGCTTGAAGCTTCGGTCGCCTTAGTGCAGGGGGGGGGAGCCTTTGGTTTGTGTTCCGTAGAATATTGTATACATCACAGATTCGGTTTGCGCGTGAAAGTAAAGGATCGCGTGGTTTGGCAGGCGGATTGGTTTTTTCCCCCAATGTTATAGATTGTTATGCTGCTGGTACTCGGTTCGAGTTTTGATCAGTTTCTCTAGGCAAACGTGGCGGTAGGTCCCAACTGCTCCTTACGCCTTTAATAATATCTTACTAAAACACTATTTAATATGCGTCAAGTACAACTATTTTATTGTACTACACGTGTTATTGTAATATCTTACTGTTACTCTTGGCACACCGTGACGTATGCATTTAAAACGCCGCTTTTGAATTCCATAAAATTAGTCAATGGATAATGCAAATGGCGGGAAGTGGACAATTGTCACGTTCCGTCAGTCGTACCACTGGCATCAAACTTCGCGATTTAGTCGTTAGTCGTGATTTTTCCCATTCCATACGGTTCATTGTTAGGTGAAACGTGTCGCTATTAACAGTAGTGAATCATTCGAAGCGCCGTTCGACAAAGCACTTCGTGCGAATGCGGTTATTAACTGGGTGAGATTCAAGTGACACGAAAGAGGACCTTGAGGCCTGTAATGTTACCGGGAATCGAATCCAACCCTCATTCGGTCTTGTCTCTACATGACTTTGCCGGTTCGTAGCTCACGGTGTATTAACGTATTGTGTGATGGATGGTCTCTTGTTACTCGGCTAATCGGGATAGTTCCTCTCTTTTATTGACGTGCAGGTACTGTGTTCAAAATCCGCCAGTACTGACGGTTAATCTCGATACGGCCCATGCCATCACACCTCGTTTCGTCGAGATTAATTTTAATATTAGGCCTAATTTTCTCAAGTGGTGCCTTCCTGCGAGATTTTTATGCTAAAATTTTAAATACATTTGTGATCTAGACTTGCACTTTCCACGGAATTCCAATCTCATTCTTCTTGATTAACTCGCTCTAATAACACATGGTGGAGAGTGCAAATTACTAATTTTGTTAACGTTACACGGTGTATGTCAGCACAATCTTTTTTATTCTTAAGCAAGGCTACATGTTTCGACTAACACTATGGGATCCCGAAGTGGGCAAAGCATCTGGTAACGAAAATGTTGTAGTCGAAACACGTAGCCTTGCTTAAGAATAAAAAAGATTGTGCTGACATATACCGTGTAACGTTAATTGAATTGCAAGCACATCGTGATGCCTTCATTCATTTCGTGTTTCATGGGTTGATATATTCTGCTCGGCAGTTCGTTCTCAAACAACGTCCATCTCTATCCTTCGGTCAGTAAGAGTAAAACCAAGTTTCGCACACACATATAAAACAAGTGCAGTTAGAGTTTTATTATACGTTTATTGCTGTAAAAGACTCATATCGATTTCAGTAGCAGCGGGGTCAAAGGCTGTTACGATCCTGGATCGTTCGAAACTTCGAACCTTGCTCCGGCCACATCCGAGTTTTCTGTGTTGTCCTGCGACGAGCTGATCCACCATCCGAACGAGCTGAATCCTTTCAGTTAAAAAAATAATTCTGCATCGTAGCAGGCCAGAGCTAAAAACAAAACATATACATATATGAATCTGTATTAATGAGTGATACAGCACTGGCCACAGCCTGTTTTGCTGTACCGCTGTATATTTCATTGATTGCGCTGGCGTTCTGCTCACGACACGCCCGCCCTCCCTCCCCTGCATCCCCGCCACCCGCCACTCACTCGCTGTGTAGAGAACAGTTCTGTCGGCTGGCTCTGCTGTACTGTATGTGTGTTGGGTGCTTGCCTGCTCTGTTGCTGCTTATTTATCAGACAGTCGCCCGCGGCTCTTCTCCTCCTGCCGCCGCCACCGCCTCCGCTCCTTCCTCCGCGCCAAACTCCGACGACGACTCCTGGAGTCTCCTACATTTTAACAGTGAACACTAGAGTAACGGCCTTTTAACTGTGGAGGTTCCTAGCCAAATCCAACCCCCACAAACCCTCGCCTCATCCCCATGTAACTTGAGAGTCCCTTCGCTCCTGGGAACGAATTTCAAAAGCTGTCGGTGGCGGTCTTTGATCTGTAGCAACATTATCCACCGAGTCCTGGCTTCAAGGCTGGAGTAGTGTTAGCTTTATTTATGTAACTGGGTCAAAACACGTGCATGTAGCGTTACAAAATAATCCTGTGACGTCAAGACTTGTTTTAGAGTGTTTGTGTGTTTGGCTTGAAAAGCTGCAGCTAAGAGTCGCTTTTATTTCCTTCAAGAAGTGATAGACAGTTCGATAAATATATTTTGTGCTTTAATGGAAAAAGTGATCTGTCGCTCGTGGCACTGTACGCAGGAAAAGTAGAGATCAAAGTCACAGTAGCTCAGAATTTTGCAGTAAAGAAGCGTCAGCTGTCTTACACCGTGGAGATTACATCATTACATCGAGAAGTGCAGTAAAGAAGTATCGGTAGAGGCCATAGCCACGACGTTTGCAGCAACAAGCTTCAACACTTGCCGTGTGGAGATCATGCTTTAACCTAGAGGCTTCCAGCAAATAAACGTCATACTTTCATCGAGTGCAAATCAAGTCATAAACTCGAGGTTCGCAGGAAAGTGGCAACAACTGTTCTGCTGTGTGGCGATCACGTCCCCTGATAGCTCGAGATTGCAGTAAACGTGTGCCATATGAACATAATCTGCCTGCCCATTGACAAGTGATTTACTTTCTGTGATTCAGTGAGGCCACGTGTTCTTGGTTTCTTGATGTTTGTGATATAGGAAGTGCTAGACACATCTGTGGCCTTCTAGACGCGCTGTGACTCCCGCGGTGCTTTCTGGTGCGACAATTAGTATTTTCCTTCGGTCGCGATCAGCTCACCAGTTGCCTTGGCTCCATCACCGGTCCTCGTTGGGTACAGCCTTGTTGGCGTGTACCCGTGCGCTGTGTGGAAGCCGCGAAGACTCCACGGCGCGCAGAGGAACCCAACGTGCGTCTGCACAGCTACTGCATCCACATCCCCGTCAACTCGAGGCTTAAGGGTGGCTTCCACGGTCCGAGCCGTACCTTACCCCCTTCCGGCACAGTTGTACCAATTCCCCCCGGCCGCCTCTGTCGCTGTGCCCGCCGCTGTGGTCCCAAGAGTCGCTTCCGCCAGCAGCAATCCGCTGCCAGCGACCCTTCAACAGCCACAAACGCCACAGCAGCAAGAACAGTGTCGGTGCCGGGGAGGCAGTGACGAAGACGGCGGGTGTGGTGACACGGCGGTGCCCCCGACCACCACCCCCAATACCACCGCCATCTCCCTTAACACCCCCATGTTGTTTGTTCCCTTCTCAGTGCCTAACTTTGCCCCTCCGCTCGCTGGCACCAACAGCACCAGCCCCTCGGGAGGAACCACGCCGGCTAAGGTAAGCACATTGCCGTGGCGACGGTAGTGTTGGTTCGTACTGTGAAGCACGTGGAGTTGGAATGCTCGACACATAAGGGTATTATATACTACTACTACTGTTACTACTACTAATACTGTTACTACTACTACTGTTACTACTACTACTGTCACTACTACTACTACTACTACTACTACTGTTACTACTACTACTACTACTACTACTACTACTACTTATAAAATAATTATGTAAAGAAGTTATCTGTTACGTGCGAAAATAAATGCTGCTTGCAAAGTGACACTGCTTTGCATATTTTTAAGTATTGAAAATAGTAGTCGATAGAATTTATAATTGCTTCAGTGGCATATCATTGTAAATTAGATAACCAGTTTAACACCTAAGGTACATGAATCATGAATACAAAATAATAATAATAATAATAATAATAATAATAATGTAGGAATGACAACAATCTCAGCTTATGGCAAATGCTACTAACCAAAATTATAGTTTGTTCGCCAGTTATAGGACATAATAATAATAATAATAATAATAATAATATTTGATTCCACTTAAGGTAAATCTTTAATGGTACACTGTCCGAAGTCCAACTGCATTAATCCACCTGACTCATCTACACTAGGGGTTTATATGTTACTATATTAATTACTGTATTTGCCTTTATATGACTAGTACTATTGATATGAAAGAAAATATACTTTGAACAATCATAAAACAATTAAAAAAAGAGTATCTTAAATATAGTTCGTCAGCCTTACTGACTGTTGTTAATACTTATCCACCAGTTTGAACATTCAGCTTTAACTTACGCAAGAAAGAGTTTGTCTTTTACGAGAAATAATAATAATACTAATTCAGTGCTTGCTTAATAATAATAGTAATAATAATAATAACATAAAAGTAGTAGGGAAGGTAGGACAGATGTGATGCCAATACAGAATTCAAACAATTCCAAATATTATATGTACAGGTACATCGCCATCAGGAGCAAGCCCAATAAACCAAGTAAACAATAATATAAAAATATTGCGCTTTGGTCCCTTGACATATATTGTCATCCAAAAAGCCTGTTTTGCTAGAAAAATATTACAGAGTGCAATAGATATGAGTATTTCTTTTTTGACTTGCTAAATGCCAGTCACAATAGTAACCACATATATATATACCGGTGTGTCTGTGAAGTGATGGTAGCAATAATGGCGGATTCTGTAATTCAGTTGATTTATGAACGATTACAACTGTTAACAACAAAACAAAAACAAACACAACAACATTTCAGTTCTTATGAATTTCGTGATGATTTAGTCGCAGTCCTTACGGTATAATAGTGATGATGATGATGGTGGTGATGGCTATGGTTGTAATCATCATTAAATTATTGTTTATTAGCGTGCTGATGCGAAAGCCAAGTGGCCAGTATACTTGAACAGTACAATATACGTTAGAAATTACAAACAAGGCACATATGCAACAAAAACAAACTCACAAACCAAACGATTTGTGTAAATAAATAATACAAACTATGTAATTTAATATATAACTAAAATCAGTATCAAATCTGAAAGAAGTAATAATAATAATAATAGGCACAATCAAGTAGCCATTATTTCCATCAAGTTATTGGCTGTCAAACGTGAACTGTCAAAGCGACCTCCTGTGCCCTATTATAAATGTGAGCCACAGTCGGTGTTAGAGAAGTCATAGTCATGCACTGTAGTATGACAAGTCCAAAACAACTGATCGAAATATCCATAAAACAGACCACACATATTTGTACTTTTAAAACCATCAAAGAAGCGTACTTAAGAACAGCAGCAATTCCCAACACTCACAGCCGTCACAGCACCATCACCAAGAATCTCCAGAAGTACACAGAGTGGAAAGAACAGCTAATAATATTAGAACTGAAAAGGCCTATATGGTACCTTCAGTACTGTAGTACAAACAGAACTGTATATATTTTGTTTATGGGTTTGAGAAACAAGGTCTTGCCATTGCTTACTTAGTGCATGGCAACAGAGAAATAAGTCTGCATTTGGGTGCTGACCGGATGTTGGTTTTACTTAAGCTAGGCAGATCTTTGAGATCAGAGATCATTCTGATTGCAGTCGTCGGTTGAGATGGTGGTGAAATCAGACTCTGCATAGAAACTGTAACTTGTATGAAAGATGCTGTGCGCGATTATTTTGATCCTGTTTACTTCAGGTAAACTTTGTGAATAAACAATCACCAATAAGTGAACAGGGATAAGATTTGGAAATGTTTTGGTGTATTGGGAAAGTTTCGGATGAAGGAAAGATAGCATTAGGCACACAGTTTTCCGTGCCAGCCCTGATGACGACAGTGACAGGACCTCAATGGATACACAGAATTTACTACGTGCGTCTATTTTAGTTTGTTGTTTTAACACTATGATAGAATAAAGCATAGTAATTATTAGCGTTGATGGGGTGAGTGTACGCGTCAGGCAGGGTACCTTGCGAAGCCAAGATCAGCACATTCCTTGTTCCCTCACTGAGATAGATGCAACCTGTGTACTAAATATCGAAAGGAGAAATACCAGGACTATCACGTCTCCAAAATCCCTAACGGGTCATATACCGCTCGGTGCTCCTTCATCCAAAACCCCAAAGGAGCAAACGCTACCAAGTAACAGCGCGGCCTGGTGGAAAACACAATATTAAACACGGCAAGGGAAAAGGGCCGCCTTCTCGCACCCGGAATCCCCGTCACTACAGTGCTATTTACAACGGGTATTATCCGGAACAAATTACGTGAAAGTGTGAAATTGCTTAGTCTTCGCCCTGGTCTGTATATTCTCATGCAGAGAGCAGTTATACTTAATAAGTGTCGTATAGTCAGAACGATCGTGGCAGAACAGTGAATTAGAATTGCTTGATCAGTTATCCTGTACGTTTGATGTTTGTGTGACCGTGCATCTCTGATACAATAGTACAAACAACCAACTAAATGCAACAATAACAATTTATTAGTAATTTAAATCAGCTCAACATGTTTCGGGCGATAATTTCGCCCATCCTGAGGAGCACTAGACTGTGTTTACAGCTTGTGGTATAATGCACCGAAGAAGTTGTCTACTGGTCACCAGCAGGCAACGTCTTCGGTGCATTATACCACAAGCTGTAAACACAGTCTAGTGCTCCTCAGGATGGGCGAAATTATCGCCCGAAACATGTTGAGCTGATTTAAATTACTAATAAAGTGTTATTGTTGCATCTAGTTGGTTGTTTATATTATTGTATCCTGTACGTATTTGAGAACCAGCGAAACTCCCGTGAAGTAAGGAAAGGGGATGATGGTGATAGACCTATACTACTTACATTGAAATGCCAATTTATTTCTTTATGGCCTAGGTTGGAAGATATTTTGGTTTCTTACTTTAAATGCTCCTGTTGAAGTACGTAAGCCATGTGGCATTGAATGGATGGACGGTGTTGAACAGTACTGAATTGAAAGGATGTGGAACAATTGGCCTGAGGATAACCTCGCTTATTATGCTAGTGTCGCTGTCGCCAAACTGAAGGAAAGTGTTAAAATTCTAAATCACACCGAAACCGATTTGGGAACTCGAGATTTGCTGACTTCAAAGCAGGAATGCCAACCCTTGCAATGCTCTACAAAACCGGACTAGTACAAGTAAACTTCGTTAAAATACGGAACCTTTGTGCTGTGTAAATATGAAACATATGCATTTGTGCTATAAATAGGTACATAATGACTCTTTCTGTGTTAAATGTATCTATCATGGATCCGATGTCCCGATAATAATAATGGGCACAGTGCGAAGTTAGTATTCGAATGGTTGCCTGCATGCTTTCTGTCCAGTGTATTGCTATTTGGGTTTCTTTTTTTTTTTTTCTAACATTACTTGAAATTATGTACTGTAAAAGATAAGTGAATGCTATTATTAGTTTATAATAATTGCTTATCTTTCCATATTAATCATTTCAAAATGCCGAGTAACTTTTGTAATTTAACATTTCCCCTAGAATTTGTTTTTTATGGTTCAAGAAGGACTGACGGTAGATTGTCCCATAAATCATAATCTTGACATTAAAGTTACGTTTGCAAAGCCATTACAGACTAACATCCTATGCAAGAAGTTTCACTGGGCATCAGAATTAACCGTTTGCATGTTCGAGCTCCCGTTCTGCGGCTCCAAATAATGCTATCATTCTCCCTCCCTTATCAGATGTATTGTCCTCTGTAATTTGTATTACGATTTGGTGAAATGACTTCATCACGTTTAAACAAACTGACTGATGGCTTTAAATATTATTTTCTTTTGGACAGTTACTAGTGCAGCTAAGCAGTCGTGTATGAATTAAATAGTGAACAAACGCCATGGACCAGAGTCGTTCTTGAGAAGCTAACAGCCGCTGACCTAACCTAAAAAAAAAACCCGCCGTTTTTGACACTCAAGGATATACCCCCACTCTCAAAACGCCCAGCCACTGGTCCTGATCCACGTGAATTCACTCCACATATTGGAAGACCATTTATTTGAAGTCCATTCTTATATTACATTACGGCCTATTTCTAGATCTTCCAAAAGGCCTACCATCTTGACACAAGCATACTCGAATATGATTGGTTTCATTTATGGTTTTTTTGAGTGGAAGTTTTTCGTTGTTTTCTGAGGATGTCCTTTACTCTGTGTTAAAGTTTATAGAATGAACTGTATACAAAGGATCTACCACCATGTCCACACTCAGAAATGATGAATGATTGATTCTTGTATCATTTCACTAGGCGAGTCACCTGTAGAAAGTACGTATGTAGGTGTCGGGTTATGCGTGCAGGTGATCGAGACAGATTTTCCCTTGACGTTGGTGTAGAAGGGGTCGGTAGCCTCTCGATGTGATGGGTGCCTAGAAGAAGTGCATAATTCCTAGTGGACACTGTACGCATATACGGAAATAATTTGCAAATTGAAACAATTGGATTACAAATAGTTTTCATTCCTTGTGGTATGTCATGAAGAGAGGAAAATTAATTTTTCCGCCACTCTTTGTCTCATAGATTATGCGTAGCAAACGTCTTAATTAGTAACCGTCGTAAAAAATTTGTCTAATTTGTCTCATGTGTATTGTTGCTAGTTTTAAGTTGTCTTGTGTTTAATTGTTGTTGGTTGGCCGTGTGTATTGTTGTAGTTATCTTATGCGTATTTATTGTACTATGTGTGCATTGCTGTTTTTTTTTTTACTTTAGATGCCGGACTGCTGGCTAGAAGTCAGTACTCGGAAGGTCCTGCGACCGGCCACCTCGATACAGGTTTTTCTTGGTTTC
>Ga0136643_10010335_pt1 | contig 13784 bp, 6 predicted proteins | sample TergutLab28metaG_FD_96883 | JGI IMG/M metagenome (GOLD analysis project Ga0136643, IMG submission 96883) | Labiotermes labralis P1 segment gut microbial communities from Petit-Saut dam, French Guiana - Lab288 P1 (version 3) (version 3) | ecosystem: Host-associated > Arthropoda: Insects >...
GTGTCTGACTGTCTTTCTGTCTACCTACCTACCTCTCTGTCACTCTGTCTATCTATCCATCCTTCCAGCCAGCCATCCATCCGTCCATCCATCCATACATCCGTCTGTCTCTCTGTCTGTCCGTCTATCCGTCTGTCCAACCGTCCGTCCGTCCGTCTGTCTGTCTATTTGTATGTCTTTTTATCTGTCTGTCTTGTCTGTCTGTATGTATGTCTGTTTGTCTTCTGTCTGTCTGTGCACTGCTATTCTGCAGTCTTGTGGGTGAAGTCTGAGTTTTGAGTCACACGGTGTAATGTACTTACGAAGTCGGCGCCTGCTGAAACCAACAACGTCGTTTTTCAAGTGTCATCTGCAGGTGTGGATTTTTCCCTTTCTTAAAAGGCAACGACATGAGACAAAAGTTGAACTTTATAAGGGGACAAAAGTTGATGGGTTTAAGAAAGACAGTGAATAGACAAAGACAGAAGAGGAGAATATAAAAAATAAGACAAGGAAAAGAGTTGGAGGATTTGTTGATGAGATGTTTCCCAGCCTTGTTTATCTGCTGCTGCATCTTTCGGGTGATGGAGACTCTTCTAACAGTGATATTCTGACATGGGGTTGTGACATCCTAGCTAAGGTCCACTCTTTTTCACCCGGTCCCCATTCACCATACCATAACTAAGTTGGAGTCATATTAAAATTTCTAAACAATAAAGCATGACCAGATAATATTAAAATAAGATTTTAGGAGCAGTTCGAAGACTTGTGAAACCGGCACTGCCTCCCTGACTTTCACATTTTTCACTTAGAAGACTGGCAACTTTTTATCACATCCGCGTACCTGAGCCTATCGTTATTTTATTTAATCATATATAAATAATGAACAAATTCGTCGGTACCGGTAGTCATGCGTTCTAAGGCATAGGTCTGCGGCCTCTCGATTGCAGGAATTGACGGTTCTAATCCCATCTGTGGCATGGATGTTCGTTTCTTCTGTTTGTTTGTTGTGTATGTATCGGCCTTTTCGACCAGCTGATCACTCTTTCACAGGAATGCTACCGAGCGTGGTGTCAGTGTTCATTGCGTGTGATCTAGGAACCTCAGCAGTAATGCGTCATCGGCCTGAGCTGGCCTGTTGCACCACAAAATGAAAGAACAACATTGGATAAAGGATTAATTATAAATTTATTTAATGGCTCTGCTAAAATTGTAAGGTCGAACTGAGAGTGAAAGCTGACGTGAATATTATGCATGGCTGTTCATTGCAGTGAGGTATAAATTAAGCAGTACAATTGGTCATTAAATGTCTTGCAGTTAAGTTGGGATTTATATTTGGGAGGCACTGTTTGCGACTCTGGGCTTATCCATGGTAGATATTTTTGTAGGGCTGTCTCTAGTCGAAGGCCGGTAAGGCCATCTCCTTTCATATCATTGCCTACTGCACGTTGCTGGTCATTGTTCACTCTTGCTCATCTCGATCTAAGTTGCAACTGCATTTGAAGCGACACCATTACGTATACTGACCGTCACAGAGTTCTTTCTTTAGCTCGTATTTCTGTCATATAAGCGCAAAGAAGTCTTATCAAGAGTAACCCCGATCGAGGTAACCGGAGTCCAACTGACATTCTAAATTGATGCCACTGATATGAGGTCCATACACCGAACATTCTCCACTGCAGATCGGTTACGCTGATTGTTTAGTAAAGAACTGTCGCTTATTGGCGGGCAGTAACAATTTCATTGTTGGCAACAGAAACACATTAAGCCCTATGAACACGCTATAAATTAAACTGGCGAGGTCCACTGCCTCGGATCTATTACGTGCGGGAATGGCAGCGGAACGGAAGTCATTTGTATGTGTCGAATGTTCAGGGTTAGAATAATGTCGTGATTGATGAGAAATAACTACAATGAGAGTGATATATGAAGTCATAACACGGACACATATCACCTTAGATTTCTTTCCAGAGAAGAACAATCCACAGTCTACGCGAAATCGACGTCGTAAATGAAACTTTGTCGTTACGAAACTGGACGCCCCAACAGTTACTTGAAGGTAAGGGTGTCGCTGGGTCGTCCTGTTCTGAAGGTTAATCGCCGGCCTCTCACTCCGTACACCCGAGTTCTTTCCCAGGGCGGTAGAAGTAGCATTTGGGTTAGACAGGGTGGCGCTATGGCAGGTGCTTCTCCGAGTACTCAATTTTCCTTTGCCCTTTGTTTTTTAAACATTACTTCCATCTCATCCTAGCCAAACATTAAAAGCTACATTGCTCTTGTGCCTTAGCAGGGTAACGTGTAGCTTTATACGAAGAGTCGAAGTACGTCATATTACAAACATTTCGTCCAGTGAATACCGTAAATTTTGTTTGAACATAAGGGAGATAAAATACAGTAAAACAAAGGCTAAATAAAAGTACAATATCGTAATATAATATCGTTTATAATGTGCATGATTACCTTTTACTTATAATTTTATTGTTAGGGCGATTAAACAAAGGTAAATGAAAAGAGTGGAATATATAGCAGGATTGTAAAAACTAAAAATGGGTACGCAGCGTTAGCCGTATTTGGGAGATGTCGGCGTAATTATGAGGGTAATATTAACGCAGCTATTTAAGAAGTACTGTGTTAAATAGGCTGGATTTGAATAAAGTTCAATGAATGAATTTTGCAAACTGGTGTTTCAAACTTTGCGTATGTAAAGGTGAATTCCTTTGTGTTCTTACCAGATCAGTAGCTACAAGCTGTTCAAGAAAACACGGTTCGGTATACAGAATATCAGTTTCCGAAAGTTTAAAGAGGAAGGTTTCAATTTATCGAATTCCATGGCACATTGTGGCAGTCCTTCGCGGTGCTTAGAATATTTCTTCCAGACAAATGCTCTTTGCTTGTTGCCACTTTGTTTTGTCCATAATATTTATTGTGTAATTTGTGAAATTAACCGTCGTGGATTAAATAGTCAGTTCCACCAATTCGGAAATAAGGATTCTACAATATAGTACACGTATTAATAACTGTGGCTCATGACGTGTAATGCAAACCTACGTAGGCTGTACGCTTGGTGCCCCTACAATGTGCACTGATGTGACTCATCATAAATTGCTAGTCGCTTCTTCAACATAATTTTTAAGTGTAAATATGAAAATGCAGAGCTAGAAGCATTTCCGGTTCGAGTATTCACTAAATACAAACAAAATACTCTCGTCTTCGTGCGACTTCCCCCCACAGCACTGAAATAGAACAGGTGTAGAGAGGGGGGGGGGGTTTGAAGAACCATAGAAGCATAACACTTCGTCTTGCGAGTGACAAAGAAATAAAAATAGATCCTCCACAACTCAGAGACGAAAAAAGTGAAATAGTTGTACACATTTTATTTTCATGAAAAAGAAGCGAGAAAATGATGAATAGAAGTCTACAACAATACGTTATTCATAAGAAAAGAATCCAGAACGCAGCAAGAGATCAGTCGTGTTCCTAGAAGTGCTGGTAGCCGCAGTTTACGTATCATGCGTATTTGTTACGCTTATTAAGTGCTATCATCGCATGGAAAGCACCTGGGAGCAGTCGAAAAAAGTAGCAATCTCATCGGGAGGAAGGGTTGCGGTAACAGTACAGGAAGCACTGCAGCGCGGAGGTTTCTGGACCAATGTGACTTTTCATTGTTGTTTTTAATACACGGGTGGCTCATGCATTGAGGGCGGTGGATCGGAACCGTATCAACTGGCAGTTCGCTCATACGCATAATATCTAGCTTGCCTGTCTGCAAGAGAGGTCTACACAGCACCGCTTTCCTGGCTAGTCCGTGCAATCAGGTGGACCGATATTCAAGAACAAACGAAACCTCGTCCTCACATATATTAAACGCTGTATGAAAAAAATGTGTGACCAGGCTCAGAATTGGCGTGGAAATACTTTACTCCGTAAAGCATGGGAAAGCTGTCCCATATTTTTAGTAGGTAAGCAGCTAAAGAGTGCCATGAAACGAAATATGATCTGTCGGTTCCACAGAGGGTTCTAAATATTTGTATCAGGATGTAGCTTTAAAAAATCTGAACAATTTTAAGATACAACGTAGTGAAAACATTTACTCCACATCATAGTGTACACTACACACTTCACACTACACACTTCCCAAATATTCTGGATTTTGTAATTTTGGTTACAACAATAGCCTGCACATTCAAACGATGCAGACACAAACGTACCGTTGCTAAGCTGAACGCGCAGTCTCAGATTTTTTTGTTTTTTGCCTTAAATTTTTATCAGACTAAAAGTTTTTAAATAAAGTTTTATATCGTAATGACTCCCATCCTGTTGGAAAAATTTTTTGGTGAGTTCTTTGGTAGTAAGGTTTCACGTATTGTTTTGCGTCATGATATAACGAATAACTTAGAAAGTAAAATTTAACGAGTTCAGATTCTATAAGATTCTGTTGCAGTGTTGTACACAACAAGTGTGTGATGAACCTTTGCTGATTTTGCCTTATTGTTATAGTTACGTGCCGAACTGCGTTTGCAGCTTTGTTGGCTATGAATATGAACTTGATGTGTGTGTGTCAGTGGCAATATTAATTTTGACGGCACTAGATGATCGAGCATGGGCGACTGTTTCCGCCAGTCACATCGAACACCCTACAGACGGGGAGAAAGAAAGAGATAAAAAATTATTGACGGAAGTGTGTATAAAATTAGCCCCTTTCACATTCCCATTAGTATGAAAGTATCGTGCTTTAAGCTGGCTTTCTGGCAACTTAACATTATGCTAGCCCAAATATTTTCTGGCTAACCTCGCTGAAAGGCGCAACTTTGCCAACTGGCAGTGCAGTGCGAGCAACCCTGAAATATCTGAAAAATCAAAATAAGTATATAAATTATTTCCAAATTATTTTAACTCCTGTCCACATTGTATCTTGCATCTGTCCAAGAATTTCGATTAGTTTACAGCTGTTTATAATGCATAAATAACATTCATGTAATGTGATTCCCGGTATCAACATTTTGTGGTAAATTACGTCGGATGAGGAGATACGAAGTTAATTTCGTAGTACTGTGTTTAATTGTACTTTAAAGACAGTAGTTAGGAGGATGCTTTAGGTAGGGTTAATGTAAGGAAGATGCGTGTTTACGATGGGAAAAGTGAGCCCGACATGCTTTGGGCAGGGATCTGAGCGGGCCAGAATTCCGGTCGAGACGTGGGGGCGAAGAAATGACCTTACCCTTGTCGGTAATTGAACCCACAAATTTATTGCCTAACAATAAACAGAAAAGTGTCACATTCAGAATGTCTTTACCTGTTCAGGTCCGCACTTTTATCTTCTGCTCTGCCCTATAAAGAAAAGAGATCAGCATCAGAGGACCCAGCATACTTTATAACGGAATGTACTTTCACTAGCGTATAGTTTACAAAGAGTAGACTCCTTCATACTGATTACAGAACTTTATCTTCCTTACGCCTTTTGCTCATTTAACATCCCCAAACTCTTGCTTTTGGAGAATTCTTGCTACGTTTAATTCAGAATGTTTTTCTTTTTGACTTCTATCTCGGGACATATTGCAAAAGAAACTATAATTTTACACATTGGTTTTTACGGTTGTGACACTTAGTATCTTGTGGAAAGAAAAGAAGAGGTTTGAGGAAGTTCCAGAACGAAGTGCGTAGACAAATACAGGAGGAAGTAAAAGCAAGCTAGAAAGAAACAAGAAAAGCAGCTTTTTAAGTAGTTGCCTTTACAAAATGTTACTAAGTTGAAATTAAGTAACTAGAGGTGGATACAGCGCATAGCACACTTAGGAAAGACAAGAAATCTGTAGAGAGTTTTGTGTGGAGGGCCTGCAGGGGATGTAGATGTGGATGGAGGATAATGAATGAATCTTAAAGAAATCTATAGTGTGGTAGGTTGCGAGCGGCGCTCATGTGGCTCGGGTCACGGGCCGGAGGGGCTGTTGTGAACACAATAGATGGATCGTGGTCAAGTGTACAGTGATCGCTTCGTGAATTATAAGGACTCTTGATGTTCCCGGAAAAAACCGCGATGTATGTTAATTTTCACAACTCCTGCAATTGATATAGCGTTTGTTTAGCGTAAAAACGATCTGCGGTCTGTAGTCGGTGTGGGTATAGCTTATTTAATCTTCAGGTTGAGGTGGGATGTGACTTGGTGTCGTTAGGGATCTAGAAGACACTACGGTCCTTGAAACGTCGGGAACCACACAACCAGCGGCACAGCGTCACAACACAGAAGGCATGAATTCTCAGTAATTCCGCTGTGGGAACTTAAAATGTCACGACCTTCAGCTTCCGTAACTACTTCTGCGACTGTAAGCTTTTCAACAAAGACTGATCCGTATGGTTGTTTCACACATATAGTTTGTTTATTTCGCACTTTGAATGACGTGCTAATTAGAAGAAGAGAGTACTGCCTACAGAACGTACTTGTTTTACTTGTATTTAAGAACAGAATTTAATTGTGAATAGTATTCTTCCACACGACATAAATTTCTGGGCAAGGATTTACTGAAAGTGAAGGAAGCGGCAGCTTTTAAAAAACTTGTGAGGTGCTTCGAAACTAAAGGTCTGAAGCTGTCGGTCATATTCTTATACAAGGTCAGCTGTAAGTGGGAGCACCACACAGAACAATCAGGAGGAGAAGAGGGGGTGATCTGACGGTTGTAACTATTAGCTGATCAGCGCATAATGATATTTCTTCCTAGTTATTAAGGTTGAATGGGCTGTGCACTGCAGCCGGATCTGGTGTTAGCAGACGCAGCACCTTCTTTGTTGTACTGTAACACTGGGCATTCTTGGCTGCAGTAAGAACTTTAACTACCTGTGTCTGGTAGACATTAATTAATTACATTCAAAACCTACAACATTTCTTTGTTTGTATGAAGTGTGTTTTATTGTAAGAGGAAATCCTTAATTTTCCATAACGCTTGTTTGTTGTATAATATTAGTTTCATTTACCGAGAATATTTGCAAGCAATTAACCTCTTGAATTGTATATTGGAGATTCTGTTGTCGAATATCAGCCGGCACGTCGGCTATACTGACAGAAGTTATCCTAGGAAAATCCCGGAATAGTAGCTCATAGGTCCCTACTGCTTCCTGTAATACATTTCCCGATTTTGTGTCTGACAGAAAATGACAGCGTCGTTGAATAAACACTGACAAAATAAAAAAAAAAAGAGGTGGATATAATAGAACAGTTCGTGTAGGTTATTGTAATGGTGACACGACTTTATGTGATCTGTCATGGGTCGATGTATTGCCTACACCACTTCTGTGCTATAACCGAACAGACCTGTTAATGAGCCCAGTAACTAACGGTAGTGGACATATCGTAACAATGAAACTGATTGCCAGTTACCTACGTAGCTGCCAGAAAACACGATGTTATACCCCATGAGACAATATTTATCGTCGTGAAAACATTAAATATTGTGCAATATAAAATTAACCTTCGTTCTGTATTATAAAATCTTTTCAGGATAATAAAACAAGTTAACCATAAACCATTTATCTGCAATGTTAAATTTTATCTGATTATATGTTAATACTCGTTGGTCCAAGACTGATTTATGCACAACAGAAACATACTGTGATAACATTAATGAACAATGGTATTTTGTTTCCCACTGTTACATATTCAAAAACTGAAACAAAGAAATTACGATGCGATGTGATGTAACTGCCCTCTTTATTTCACTGTTGCACTCACGCTTTGTGCTCGTTCTCCTGTCGTCTGGAACACATTACGTGCAATAACTACCAACACCCACTCATAATAAACTGTATATCGCTCTATACCTATAGATTGGTTCATGTCCCTTGGGTAATTTCTTTTTATTCTTTTATTGACGTTATATTGTTCAAATTACGCTCATCCAGGCATATCGACAGAATGTTATTACTGTCCAACTGATCGAGATAAACTTCTTTTGTCCCTTTTGTTTCAGATCTGGCAATTTGACTGGTGTAAGTTAGGAATTCCGTTGTGTGATATTCTGATTTCTCATACAATTTCAGCATAATTTAGGAATCTACTGACGCCTTTGGGTTGTTGGTGTGATTATGCATCTGTCAGGGGCAAATGTTTATAGCACAGAATACACAATAGTGTGTATTGTGATGTGTTGTAACTATCGGAGAGGGGAAGCAGGTTTGAAGAGCTTATATGGAATATACCATGACAGGCCGTTACTAATGCAACATTGAAACCATCGGTACGGAAAAAAGAAAAAAGAAAACGCATTAGTTATTATGAAATTTGTGAAGAAAAGTTAAGAAGCGAGTTGAATTAAGCGTGACATGTTGAGTTTATTCTTTAGGTAAGAAAAGGTAGATTAAATTTGGAAGATGACTGCCCCGTAACTAAGGAGAAGTACACGACAGTTCTAAAGCTGAATTTCCCACGAAAGTCAAGGCAGGTAAACACCGTAACGCTTGTGAATTTAAGCGATCTTTTCTTAACGGCACGGAGTATTTCAAAATCAGTTAGCTGGCACAGGGTCTTTCGTCAGAAGCTGATAGTTATCTACCCAATAAATAAATACTTCAGTGTTTTCCAGGTCCGTTCATTGAACCCTACTCTGATCCATTTGAATCCAGTCCGTATATTCACACAGTGTTTCCGTAAGGTATGAATATTTATACTTATATTATCTTTCCATCTATACCTAGGTCTTCCAAATTTTTCTTTCCTTACGGCTTTTTAACCTAAGCGCTTACATGGTTTTTCAATTCCTCTAAACGTGGAGGCAAATTTGTCTTTAAAAATAGCTCATAATTTTTCAGTCCAGAGTGTAGAACCCTAATCAACTGCAATGACAGACACTGCTTATAACTACGAAGGCTGTAGTCTCATATGTTGGTTCGTGCACTGGTTGTCACTAATATTTAAGTCTCATATGTTGTTTCATGCACTGGTTATCATCATTAAGATTTCAGTTTCATATGTTGGTTCGTGCACTGGTTATCATCATTAAGATTTCAGTTTCATATGTTGGTTCGTGCACTGGTTATCATAATTAAGACTTCAGTCTCATGTGTTGGTTCGTGCACTGTTTATCACTAAGATTTCAATCTCATATGTTGTTTCATGCACTGGTTATCATAATTAAGTTTTCAGTTTCATATGTTCGTTAGTGCACTGGTGGTCATCACTAAGATTTCAATCTTATATGTTGGTTCGTACACTGGTTATCACTAATATTTAAGTCTCATATGTTGTTTCATGCACTGGTTATCGTCATTAAGATTTCAGTCTCATATGTTGGTTCGTGCACTGGTTATCACTAATATTTCAATCTCACATGTTGCTTCGGGCACTTGTTGTCATCACTAAGATTTCGTTTTATGTATTGTTTCTTCCACTGGTTATCACTACTTTAATGTGTTGCTGTTTACTCTGATTATCATCACTCAAGTTCCCTGTCATTTTCCAAGCTCTTCCCTGTAAATTCCATACAGCAACTTAGATCAGTCCACGGCTTCTGCTTTCGTACTGTTCGTTCCCAAGTCCAACGTTTTGTAGGCCAAACTTAACAAATCGTTAAATAAACCAAGAATAAAGCTAATTTAAGTAAGGCTTATTTAATTTATGAAATTAATTGTAAATTTAATTCTTATCAAGAATTCTGCGAGAATAAGTATCTTTCATACGTATTAATTTTTTAACTAATAGCACATTTGTAGTTGGTGTTCTTTTTCACTAACTGAAGTTTAATGCGTCTTAATGTCACAATTCCTTATTATTAGCTTTAGAGGTAGAGAAGAAATAAAAGAAGGTTGGCGGAAACTACATAATGAGGACTGCAAGTAATAGCCTTCCATGCTATATAACAGATGCTTATATATTTAGCGTTATTATAATCTGTCAGCCTCATTCGACATTATTTCACACCAGCAACTGAATCACCGCTGTTCGCTAGCAACAACATGTCAATCAATGGTGCCACATTTATTTTTGTTGTTCTGGGATTGGCTAGACAGGTCATTCTCAAATATTTAACTTAGGTTTTTAATCTGTAATTTTCCTATTAAGTGTGGTTTTCGCTATCACTTATTTTACCCCACTCACAGACGGTCTGCAGACTTCTGTAAGTATTAAATTACCTCACATAATGGGTAATGCTTAATGTATTTCTGTCTCAAAATCTGTAATATTTGCTTCTTTTGTTATAAAACAAATATTAGGCCTACGTTTGATTGACATCTATATTTAATTACTGCTGCAACTTAGAATTGATAATATTTTTATTTTTATCGAAATTCTCAAATTCAAAAACAACAATCAGAATTTCGTAGGAAAAGGATATCTTCAGTTTCGCATCCGGTGAAAATCAGTTTCTGGTATTTGTGTCACATAAACGCGCTAAAGCACCTTGAACTGGTATAAATTTAAGATAAGGTAGTACGAAAGCTACTTACTCGGAAATGTCTTGCAAGTTTATGGCAGTGAAAGTTCAGAGTACAATGTTTTACACTCAGCGTCGTATGAATTCCAACACACTGCAGCTATGAAGGTGACATTTGTCTGTTCTGTCAGCGCTTCTCATGAAAACTAAGCCCTTCTCTCTTTCGACAGTGAAAACTTCACATCGCACTTATGCTGGACATTGCTTAACATCCGAGGTAAACTGAATAGTGTCTTGCACGTTGTTTCGGTGTCTGCCTGTTATGGCATCTGCACATGATTCGTCTTTTTTACGTGACATATTTTTGTTATCTTTTATGCATTTTCTGGGCAATGTGCATAAGAATCGCAGATAAGGAAGGAAGCTAATTCATTTTACTGATCAGTCTGCCTGCCGGCCTGCGTGTCTGTCTGTTAGCGTATTTTGAGAAGATATCATTTGAACGGATCTCGCTTCAATTTTGTATGAATATTATGCCTTTAATGACAACTCCAAACCAAAACATTTAAACTTTCTGCCTTGCGTTATGCCGCTGTGACGCATGACTGTGACGCAGATACAAAACTAGTGCCACTAACGAAATTTGTCACCTGTTACAGCCAGTATTAGCCATGTGTTGCATGACAAAAATACTGATATTAGCTATAGATTTTGCTGTAAATGATGAATTAAGCTTTTAACATTTATATAATACACGCAGCTTTATTCATCACATTAAAAGAACTTTAACGTATTTGGAAGCTAGATAAAATTTTGAATGAACTTTGTAATCAATGCTGTTGACGTATACAACAAATATATTGAGAGTAGCTAGCAATACTAACTCTGCCAAGGTGTAAAGAATGCCAGTGGCAAATTTGCACCCTCGAGTGCGGATTGTGGGTTAGCAACGTCTTTGTCCTGTCAAATTTTATTAATTCTTCTATTTACACATTTTTGCATGGATATTTCTTACGTTCGGAATGCTTTACACATGCAGGAATGCGGTCCCTTTCAGCGGCTCCTTTGTCGTCATGTCATGACGCGTCCTCGGGTTGATGCTAGAGGAATGAAGTCACCAGACACAGAGGGTAACTGCCCATATGTTTAATATGCAGTCGCGGACAGCTGACAAGGGGATGTTACTCCAGTGTGAGGGCTAAACGTGATATTAAGAGCCTCAGACTCTAAACTGCCATCTCTTAAGTATTTATTCTGACAGATTTATTGGCCGATATGGGATTTGATTTATTCGTCCAGTATTATTTAGTTGATTCAATTGAAAGAATGACATTAGCCCTTTGGATTCCAAATTATTCGTGTAATTTCCGCCAGTCTGGCCCGAATTAATTTACAGTGAAATCTCTAATCTTCGAGGTTTAAAAGCAGCCGCTGGACCACAGGAGCTTAAGAGAAACCAACATGGGACAATTTAAAATAACATGTATATTTCTGCACGGTACCGGACATCTTACAGCGGAAAGCGCCGTCGAGTGTAACGCGGCATTGAATGGATAAGGGATAATGCGCCATGCAATAAGCGTGACTGAAACTGGAAATGAATACGTACTTCTGATCTGAAAAACATGAAGGACCATATAAATTGGGAGACCTGGGTGTATATGGAAAAATAAATATGGAATATAATATACAATATTTATATAGTTTTAAAAAGTTCAAATTATAGTTTTTCTAAATATGATGGTGAAATTTCGACTTTGCGTGCACTTGGTCGGTCTTGTAAGAAATTGGAACCTCGTTCAGTGAATGGCGAAGTGAAATGTAAGGTAGTTGTGTTCCGTTTTCGTGCTTAAGTCTGTATCAACATAGTTGGTTTCAGTTTTTGGGATTGTTTTATCGATATGAACAAATTTTGTCACAAGAAAATAAAAGCCGGATGGTATGGTTAACTGGTCAATCGGTAATAAAATCTATTCTTTTGGAAAAATAGGTTAATGTTACCGGAAACTGGAAATCTCTGTTTATTGAACACACAGTACACGGTCTGGGGTGGCTGCCGGAACTCAACATGCTGTGTACTAATTTAACCGTTGCGCTCAAGTCTTTTTAAGCTTAAATACATTGATTGATTAGGACTAGCTACTCGTAGAAATGACAGGAGTACATAACACGATTGTCGATTTTGTGGCGAATTGATTGGAATCAATTTGACGATGTCTCATCACGGAAGCGCACTAGAAAAGGTCATTACGAGAAAAATAAACGAGTGCTGGATGGCGCCCCCTCAAGAGCCCTCGTCCTGTCTCTCGTCTGGTTCAAATGGCGGAAGTAACTATGTTGCAGGGCTGGTCAGCCGGTCTTCCTGCAGTGCGCTTAAGTACTCGGGGTACTTGGAATATGTAATTAATTGCATTGAGAACTCCCTTACATCAGAAATGCGGGGAATAGGAAAGGAACCACTCATCTACACGTTTATACCACTCGCTGTGACTATTCTATACAATTCTCAGGGTTTGGGAATTTCCCTTCCTCTCTTATGAAAACACCGACAAATTACGTGAACAGGGCACGTCATCTTCCTTAACTGTCTCAGTTTAATAACCACAGTAATAAGCCTGTGTGGGCTGTTGTGAATGCGGCAGCGAACAAACATATAATGTCTGCCGAGCTATTGGTGGTTGCTCAGAAGCAACTTTACCACCTGCTATGACGCTGTGTCAGCAGCACCTTTCAGGGCGCTTCAGAATTACACCTTCATGTAGATCGTTACGTTGTAATCAGAAAATTATTAGAGTATAGTTGAAGAATAAAAGACCAACTTGATGTCACTTGTTATTTTATTTCACTTCTTATGTACTCAACATGTTTCTGACATTAATATATCCATCATCAGGTTTAAGCAGTGTCCGTGTTGCAGGCTGAAGCCTGCAACACGGACACTGCTTAAACCCAGCCACACCAAATCGCAAACACACAACGAACCGAGAAAAAAAGACCGATGTGGTAATTCAACAGCACAGTTGCAAGCTCATGATGAATATATTAATGTCAGAAACATGTTGAGTACATAAGAAGTGAAATAAAATAACAAGTGACATCAAGTTGGTCTCTTATTCTTCAAATATTACAATGGTGCACGGTCCAATAAACATAAAATTACTAGATTATATTTAGAAAAAAATTTGTAGCCTTCTTATGCAGGTGGGGAATTTAAACATATTGTAATGGACGTACCTGTTATTTTTGGACAGTGTCTAGGATTTAAAGCTAGAAAACCCACAAACTCTCGGAGAAGAATTTGTTTCCGTCTGCGGTTGAAGCGGGAGAGGGAGAATCTACTGTTCTTGAGTCTGAATCAGTACCGTCAGTCCGGTTCAGTCACGTTACTGTTACCACAACAGAGAAAGAAATGTCAGAAGAACAAGTTGTTTTCAAGAGAAGTCTATA
>Ga0136643_10010339_pt1 | contig 13781 bp, 13 predicted proteins | sample TergutLab28metaG_FD_96883 | JGI IMG/M metagenome (GOLD analysis project Ga0136643, IMG submission 96883) | Labiotermes labralis P1 segment gut microbial communities from Petit-Saut dam, French Guiana - Lab288 P1 (version 3) (version 3) | ecosystem: Host-associated > Arthropoda: Insects >...
CTGACCACTCACCCCCTTCTAGTGCCGCGATCATGGAAGAGTAGAGCTATACCTCTACCCACCCTCTGGGCCACACCGGGCCTGTAACGGGATCACTTTACCTTTACCTTTACCTAAGGCTGATTGGCATATTGTAATGAACTTGGTATTTCCGCTTAGAGAGAGAAGGCACAATAATAAGCTGTTCCCGGTCCGAGATTCAAAACCAGCACATACCATATGAATTCCCTATACGTACGCTAACTACAGTACTGTGACTGTCAGTGATAATTGTGCATGCAGTCTGAAAATCCTGTTTCTGCTATGCAGACAAATACGATATTTGCTTTATGAAACCTTGAGACACAATCCAATAGAATGTCCGCCATGACACCCCATCCAGAATGATATCACACAGTCACGCGCCTGGCAGAGTGTCGCGGAGGCAGCGCAGAAGTTACCTCTTTTCCTGGCTGAAACTTCGGTGCTTTTTCTGCCCCACCACGTGATAGGTAGGATAGTTTTTACCTTTACATGCACTCGGACCTCGTCCTGGTGCCTTCACCGCTGCAAGCTGCGGTTGAAAATGCGACGTATTGCTGGGTGGTCGATTCAGTTCGACTCTTTACGGGAACAGTGGATGTTGTTGTCACTGCCACGTCGAGACGGGTTCAGGGGACAACTGAACCTTCGATACAGGCTGTGACGTAGCTCGTTCGGGATAATAAAACGACCGGTGGTTCGTAAGCTTCCAGGACTTCGGAGTGTAACTTCTTTACACCTTTTTGGCGTTGTGGTTAACCGCAGGGACGACTTCACTTCAGCCCTCAGACAACGTTCTAATGCTGTGTGTCGCCTTATTGCAGCTTGTTACACTGCCGTAACTTCCGTGCTTGTCACACGATCTGAAAGGAATTCTGAACCACCGCGTTCTGTTTAGGAAACTTTGGTCCTAAGTCGTGGAAATGGACAGTTTGGATGTTGTCAGGACGTCTGGTAACCTCTGCATTACTGTGGGTGAAACCAGAAAAGTTTTTTTATTTTTGTTTTTGTCTGTGTGGTAATGGCAGCTGCTTTTGACATTTTGCGGTGTTTTCGCCGCAGTTCAGAATACAGTATGACTGCTGTTCCGTTACATAGGACACGTGGAACACCTCCCGGCACCCGCAGTGACAGCCCACCTTCGAAGTAGGTTATTTAACCCTTTGAAGGCTGAAATGTTTCCACAATGCACACAAAGACCTATTTGCTACATCACAGAGAACATAGGTTGCTTACATACCGAGACAAATCGGTAAATGATGTTAGGGAAGTAGTCGTTGTTTGTTGTACGAATCATACAGAGTACACAAAACACTGTGTAGACAAAATGCAGGGTTTTTAGTGTTAAAGCTAGCGGTATGTGTAGTTATCACTGGTCTTTGAAGATCGCGTCTGTGTGTGAGAGGTCTGTTGTATTGTATTTATTAAAACAAATCTGGACTCGCGACAAAGAACACTTTGAGAATCGCACGGCTTATCTCATAACGATTTTCACAAAAGGTTCTAAATTAAAACAGAAATGTGATCTAGTCTTGGTTCAAACGACGTCCGTACAACGGCAGAGGTTATATAGCGCCAAACGGAAGGACGGTTTAGTAATGAACTGTAAGGGGCGTATGAGGAACCAGTCTTATGTATTTTATGGCACTATCCTACTGTTTACCTGGAGAAACTAACGAAACCCACGGTATGACAGAATAGCAGCGCTCCGAGCCGGGTTTCGACACTCTCGAGGGTACCAGAATATCTGTATTCAGTTCCACGATATATTATATTTTGGACGTGGCTGAGAGTTCCTTATTGGCTGAGCTACTGGTGGGTTCTCAAGGATCCTGTGCCGTGGAGTGTGTTTTAACAAACTGCGAAGTACGGCGGATTTACCTGCTAGAGTTCTTTGGGCTATTTCTTTCCCGTAGCAACACGAAGCCAGAGAGAGAGAAGTGGATGTGTTCATCGTATAAACTAATTAATTTCGAAATAATATAACCGATGACCATTCGCATATAGTTTTACATTTTCATAAATTCCTCGCCTTGTATGTTGAATATTCTTTTTTTTTTTTTCCGGTGGAGCGTGATTTCTTATTTTTTTCTGTAGGAAGATGGTGAGTAAGAAGGAGAAGTGAAGCACCAACTACTACACCAGGATGCGCAGCACCCTATACATTCTGTTTACATGTCATCTTTACTTCTTTTGTTTTCATGGTTGTGAGACAGAAAGCCATTCAATAGGCGTGTTGTTTCACGTTTCATTGATTATGCAGCTCTAGAACTGAAATTATGAAATTCTGACGTAATTAAGTTCTTCAGTAAATGGAAGCCATTGTGTTACTTGTAGACTGAAATTGACTTTAAAATTATCATTGTTATAACTATTAAGTTACACTAAAGTCCCAAACATCTTCGTGCATAATCGTGTTTCTTCCACATTTCGCTTGATTTAATAGCAGTGTATCACTTTTTAAGACTCCATATACAGGAGGTGAAAGCTGTGCAATAAACTTTGAATGGGACGTTCTGAGGAAAAGAGCGGCCGTTACGCTCTGTTGCCTGATCCATCTGTATTCAGTAACTTTTCCTGTCAGCGACATGTAGTGTCACTTCCCCAGTACTAGTCATGGTTGTAATGCACTGATAGGTCCACTGCAGTTATTTCTTACTTTGCAAATTGTCCTAATTCTTTGTGTAACGCCCGAACCCATTATACGCGGTTTTCTTCATCTGTGTAACGATACTGTTTCCTTTGACCAGTCTACTGTTGTTGACGCCATAGTGCTGCCGAAAGATCGCTTTGTGCATAGAACAGTTGGGGAAAAACTAAGGAGCGGTGGACATAGATACATTTTTGTGGTGCAAAGGCTATTATAATGAAGACCAGGACGATGAGAAACAGAGGGAAGCGGATAGCGCCACATTGAAGGACTTATAGAAATGAATACGAACAGTCGAATACAGGTATGCGCCGCATAAAGACGTTTCGGTTAACGACGGACCGCATATACGACAGAGGTCCCATAAGATTATGATAGTATGTAACATTATAATATTATAACATTATACTACTTACCATCGTGTTACAAATGCCTACAGTATTCAGAACAGTAACATGCTGTGCAGGTTTATAGCCTAGGAGCAATATGCTATATATAGACTAGGTGTGTAGTAGTGTAGTGAATACACAACGACGAAATCGCCTGACGACGCATTTCTCAGAAGGTATCCCCGTCGTTACGTTAAGCGACGCATATCCGTACACAACTTACATAGTTACATATCTCAGCTACATGTTACTGAGCTCTGTAAAAAATGAATGATGTATAATTGTCTGTCTGTTTGTATTCATTTGTATATAACCGAACACGACGGGGATGCCGCATCGTAAGATTGTGTAAGGATTTTTGTTGAAAAGTCCTTGCATATGTGTTTGTATTGAATTTGACATTCAGGTGACCGTGCGTCGTGATAAATTCTTATAATAAAACTAACTAGATGTACTGATTTCTCAATTTTATTTTTGGAACAAACCTCTACATGTTTCGGACAGTTCCTCTGTCCATCATCAGGAGTTTTTCACTGTACACTCAGCAAACCTGTATGACATATACCACTGCTGTGTGCTTAGTGAAAAACTTCTGATGATGGACAGAGGAACTATCCGAAACATGTAGAGTTTTATTCCAAAAATAAATTTGAGAAATTAGTGCATCTAGTTGGTTTTATTATAAGGATTTTTATTGAAGTCCACTCACCGCGGGTCTCCGGTACGCCGAATGGAAATCCAGATTCGCAAGTCTTTCGAAGTACGAGACTATGAAAACATGCGTGTTCGAGGGGCGGACTGCGCGTTATAAGAAGCCACAGTTATGAGCTGAACGACACTGAACTCAACCGCAGTTTCGAATGCTTCCGTTGGGGATACTGGCATGCTGTTCATGTGTGCTTGTATTTCCGCTTCGTCCTTTTTAAATAGTCCATTTATGACAGTATGCTATTGGCTAGCCTCCTCTCCCAATGTACACAAAAGTATTACTGCTGGGCAATATTAAGAATATTTGCCTTATTTAAATATCGTTTCTCAACTGCACTGGTTATAGGTTGTGCATAGGCACTAGTTCCCAGATAAAGGTAAATTTTTCCTTATCTGCGCTATGAAGGCGTATGGGGGAGTAGAGGTACAGCTTAACTTATCCTTAACCTTGGCACTAGTCGGTCGCTTTACCTCCGGTAAAGAACCTCGGGACGCTTTGAATACGTGATTGGGTATACTGAAATAATGCGTGTCTCCTTGTGAGGAATTAGTGCTGTAGAACGAGTGCATTGTGTTCGGCAGGTACATGGTTCGAGCTTTGTCAGATTCGTTGCTCTGCTGTTTCCAATAAATATAATTACATCTTGAATCTGGAGATGATTTTCACGCTTCCATGATTTACTGAAGATAATGCCTATCCCCCCGAACTGTGATTCGTGGAGATTAAGGGGGGGGGTTAAAAAACATGTAACATTGCTATATTCTAGCAGCAAAAAAAATAAAAACAAACAAATAAATAAGCAAGATAAATTACGAATATCAGCAAGAGATTTAGAAGGTAGAATGTTTATGCATCCATGACTTTATTTCGTGTGCGGGACCAAAAACATTTTTGAGAATTTGGGGCAGGTTGTTGTCATTTGTGTCAGTCGGATTATGCACCAATCCGAAACCAACACGACAGGGCAGTATACTTATACACATAACATTGAGGATAGTCACCATAAAAATTTCCGTGGAAAAGCAATAAGTATTAAATTTTCTAAGTGTGTTTGTAGCGTTAGGTATCCAGTATGCAATGCTCATGCCTCATATTACGCTGTCATGTGTGGCCTGTCTGGGTCACCAATATTTTTCCACATTATCTTATAAACGGCGCGATAAAAAAAAAGTTATTGAACCTAAAGTGTTTGTTTTGATTTTATCTGCATTTGTCTGATGCATTTCCCATTCTAAGAAGAATTCAGCGAGACGTTATCGTGAATGTGCATAGGTCTTCATGTAAAGTGCCCGTTATTCTTGTCGGATGTTAATGGAACTTGAATTTTCTCGACAGATTTCAAAAAATAGTCATATCAAATTTCATAAAAGTCTGTCCAATGGTAGCTGAGTTGTGGCATTGCGGATGAATAGACACAGAGACAGACAGATAGACAGACATGAGAAAGCTAATAGTCTCTTTTCGCACTTTTGCGAACGCGTGTAAAAATTTATTTTCGGTCTGAAATTTCTCTTCGGTCTCGGAAGGGGTGTTGGTAAACTCACCGATAATTACGTTGCGTGGTGTTACCGTAACTAAAATCACGTTGCGTCGTTTTCCCTGAACTAGTACTGTATCAGTAAAGAGTATACTAAATGTATAGATCTTACAGGTTCGTCATCGTGTTCACAAAAGCCCGCCATTTTACTATATCCCAAGCCACTTCAACTCACTTTATACATTTACAACATATTTCTATTATAAGTAATTTATTGTACTCTTCCATCTAATTCTGGGTCTACCAAATGTTTTTCCTCTTGCAATTTTCTGCCAAAAATAATAAGGCTGCCTGCTTATTTGAAACAAGTTATACGTACGACTTGAATAAGCTTTTCAGCCGGATGTTTCTCAAAAATAAATTTTGTGACAGCTTGTGATTCTGGGCACTTTGTAAGGGAGGGGATGAGCTCGTTGCCCTTTCTTCTAAATAGCACCCTGGTTGTGTCGCGTTTCAGATGCTCAGTAGTTATGCAAATCCCTTCTTTAATAAACACTGTGTGCTGAGAACATCCTGTAATACTGTAAAGTATCTGTAACACTTAAAATGGCGACCAATTAAGACGATGAGGATATTTCTCAGTAATTTAAAAGACTGGACATAAAAAATAAATTGACCTTAACGACCCCAACCGAAAGGATGAGGGTAAAACCAGGCGGACTGGCCGGATGGCCAGTGTGTGAATGGGGTAGTGTAGGCCTACGGAGTTCTGGACAACTCGTTTGCTGCTTCATAACCAGACCACTTCTTTATATTCTCTCGCTTTTAATATATAACTATAATTTATCCATCTCCCTTTTCTTATTCTGATCCTCCAAAGCCATCAGCATTATCTGCTTGTGGAGAGATGTTCGTTGTTGGTGTAGAGGACGTCTTCGTCCTGAGAACTGGCCAGTAATGTGGCTACTGCTATATTGTGGGCTGGACCGCTGGGCCATTGTAGTAAACCCCCCCCCCCGGTTACCAGTTGTGATTCAAAGACGAAACGAAACGCTTAAGACTGCAAGGTATAGTCGATGAAAACGAAACATCGTACTACGACATGGAAGGTCCCTGGCCTCGGTTAATATAACTGTAAGGAGTGTCGGTCGAGGTCGCACTGTCGGTCTCTTGATATTAATATTAGACTCTTGTTGGAATATCTGAAGGGGTTTTTAAACTACGGTGTGGTTTATTTAATTAAACAGTAAATTACATGTAACGCACTGCATAGTAATCAATTGGTAGTGGCAGTATTGAACGACAGTCCTGTATCCCCAACCGTTGCCCGAAGATTTTTTCTATTCGTAAGTGCGACTGGTGTGGAGGACCTGTTTTTTTCCGCCTGAAATGATGTAAAAATAAATGTCCGGTGTAGAGGTGACAACATATTGACTCGCGAGCCTCATGCGGCTCGAGAATCTCACTGTTGCGGCTCGACGAAGTTGCCTGTGGGGAGGGAGAAAATAGGTATAATATGAAAGGGCGTAAGTCTTGAAGTTTTCGCGGCGACAAAGTTCAGTGTAATCCTCTCGTGAAGACAGCCGCGAAAGGGGAATTTAACTACACCAGCGTTTTGGCGACTAACTTTGTCTGTATCATGAAGGTATTTAATTACCTGACGCGGCTGTAAGGCTGAGAGGGTTTTTTTTTTAAAGAAAAAGCTAGTTTACATGTACACGTGGGCTGACCGTGGACGGCGTTTTAAAATATTTTCTGAAGAAAGGAGACTCATAACTAATTGAAACTAACGTAGTTGGATGAGCAGTTATCAACTGCAATCATCAAAAAAAGGAAAATTATTTTGTTTTATTTTAATAATGCATGGCTATTGACCCAGCTCGTCTAGCTTACCGCCCGTCTTGTACTGTTTTAACTTTATGATCTTTGGATTTAAACATGCCTGGTTAAGGTCGTGTTTGATGGTTGATTGTTGTTTGTGTATAGGCTCATTTTTAATACAATTTTCAGTTCTTGGTTGAAATCGGTTCTTTATTTTCTCACGTTTCATTTTTGGGTAAGGTGTATGGTGTCCCCTGTTTCACTGTTCAGAGTTTGACCAGCCTCGTGGTCTAGTGGTCAGAGTCTCTGACTACTAATCATGAGGTCCCGGGTTCGATTCCCGGCTCTACCGTGGGAAGTATCCATGAAGGGGGGATTCTCGCGGTGACCATGGTCTGGATAGGTTAGTAGAATTTAGGTTCAAGGGCCCTCCTGGCACTACATCCTCCTGTATCACCACTCACATCATCGGGACAACGTAACTGCACCTCATGGGCGTCCCAGCATCAGAAGTCGGTTACACTCCTGCCATGCCCAGGAGGGAGGATCACAAAGTCCACAAGGACATGTGGTGGCATTGGACAAAAAAAAAACTGTTCAGAGTTTAAATCGGCGTGTCCTTTCCACTTCCATAGATGTTTAGTTGTGTTCTAGTATTACTTGTTGTGTCTTTGTGAAGAACAAACTTCTTAAACGGCGGTTCTCTGTACATTGTATTTGTCGCACATAACCTCAGAGTGTCACACCATCACCACATTTGTAACTGGTAGCGTACATAACCATGTTTCATACATTATTTGCAGGTACGTTTTTGATAGAACAAATAAATTTGTTTAACTATTTAGGAAATATGATATCTTATGAAGGAGAATTGGACATTGATAACAAACTAAATAACTTTTTGAAACTTACAGGTATTTTAAATAATGCGTTTAGACCACAAAAAACCCCTTAAGAAAACAAGAATAAAAGTATACAATACACAAGCCCTTCCAGTTTTGTTATATGGCAGCGAAACTCAGACTATTAAAGCAAGTGACGCCAGAAGACCTTTGAAGAGACTTTGAATACGTGAGACCGGAACGGGTCAACAAGTGGCCCAACTCCATGAAAGATATATGATGATGATGATGATGTTTTTGATATACCTCGGTACCGAAGTTTACTTGTCTAGCTCTAACAATTCCTTAGTAATCTCCCATCAGTCCTAAAGCTAAACTAAATTTTCGTACGGCCAGCATGTCTTTATTTTACATCCTACAAAAATACTACTTTGACAAAAGTCGCATGTTTTTTTCTAGGTCTTTTGCCTTCTTACGTCATCTGTGTATCTGAAAGTAAGCGGCTATTAAACTTATTTTCACTTCAGTCACTTATATGTTTGAAATGTTTTTTAATTTAAATTTTACTTTTACCTTACGTAATGTCCATCAGTGTGACACAGTACTGCCAGTGGACGTGGTGTAATAAATGCGTTAATCATTTGTCTTAAATTCCCATTAAGTTTAGTGTCGCAATTTCCGTTGATAACCGTGTTGCTTCGCAGAAAATACGGAGGTGTAAATGTGATAAAGTTTATACGAGTGACTTCCTATTTATTGTCAAGCACTGCCATGGAAACAATCGAACCAGAGCGCCTGTAAAAAATAAAAGCTTGCCCCGTGCGCGTGCATGTATGGGGAGTGGAGGTAGAGCTCCATTCATTCCTAACCTTGGCGGTAGAGGTAAGGTATATGGTTGAGTTCACGCCACGGCCGCTTTACCCGCGGGAAAATTTCCCAATACCCATTGAATTAGGAGGTTTGTTGGGTCCCATAGCCGTTCTGGACGTTTTGGAGAAGAGGAAATCTCCAGCTATTGCCGGGATTCGATCTCCGGATCATGTAGCCCATAACCTAGTCGGTATACCAACTACGTTACTCGGCCTCCTTAGAGCCCCCGTAATTTATCTAACCTGTTACGGTGTTGCATCCTGAAAATTTTACAGTGCCTCTGATTCACTGTCCATAATAGTATCCTTTCTTACTCGACAGATAACCCAACAATTTCAGTCATTAAACAAACAACAAGCGAGTCAATTCAGCGCTCTTCAGAATTCCAGTTCTGCCCATTATGCTGATACTTCCTTTGTGTTTAGATGAGAAGCCATATGAACGTTTTGCAGTGTAAGCAAGTCTTCCGTGAAGAACGTATTAAAATGTATATTGAATCGAAATTCTTTACGGGATTTGAAATGTGTACAGAGAGACAAAGGGACCAGTATACCAGCTGCATTACTTAAACGGCTACTGAAGCAACACAAATAACAAGAGCGGCCAAAAGAACTGTGCCTTGGCTTTCAGACTGCCGTCATTATCCGCCGCCGATACCAGTTTTGGCTGACTACCCATTTGTCAACATGGAACCTGATACGTTTTACTTCCAGTAAAATAACTTTTGACCTGGTAGTGACTTCATTGGCGACTGTGATTTGAACTGAATTGGTTATAAAAAGTGTCTCATTACTCAACAGTTGTAATCAAAGTCTGAGAGCTTAAAAAATTGTAGGATATTAGAACCGGTTCCTAAAGGACAGTAATTTAAATGACAGATCAGATTGGTCAGTGTGATGTCAAAGTCATGTACTTAATTAATATTCACAAGTTGACGGAATTTACGCCTGATCCGACAGTCCTGGCGAAGTCGCTGTATGTTTCTTCTGGATTTTCAGTTCGTGAACGCTGACTTTGCTGCTCTCTTATAAATAGCCCACAAGACGCTGGTCAGAGGACCAAAAATCTTCAGCATGGTTTGATAGGAAGTAGCCCAATATTTTCTGGAATTACTGGTTGAGACTTACAGAGAAAGTGTGTTGAGCATAAAATGTTCGCCACTTTGTTGCATTCTCCAACCCTATAAATAGTAAGGGATCTTCATGTAGAATGGCCCTTATTGTCATTTGTGTTACCCGAAACTTGAATGTGTAGACATATTTTAGTAAAACTCCCCGACTGTTAAATTTCGTGAAAATCCGTTAAGGGAATCTCAAATGTTGCGTGCCGACAGAGAAGCAAAGTGAAGCTACAGGACACCTTCGCTGCAACGTATGATTTCAAATGCTTCATTAACCTGAGTGGCGTTTAGCATACAAAATGAGTACCTCCTTGCTTTGTACTCTTCAGCTGGTATTTTGTTTGTTTGTGGTATTAAGGAGGATGTGAGTACACATTTGGAAAAATAGGAGTGAAAACATAGGTTTCTTATGAAAATCTGCAAGACATCCCTGAGGGAGACGCAGCCTGGAATGATTATTAGAGGAGCAGACTCTGAAATTGTGGACTGGATTAAACTGGCTCAAGACACGCCCAGGTGTGGGTTTAATTTGCGAGTTCCTTAAGACCAGATGAGTGTCAGCTGATCAAGAAATGTTGTCTATCATGCAGTTCAATTGTTAAATTGTTAGTGAGCGGGGTGCAGACGTAACACGTAAGTTCTATGGGCCGTGGCGCTTTGGGGTGCTTGACACAAAAGTCGGTGTGCTCCTAGTTCAGTTTTGTATGGTCTGACATCACCTGCTGCAGCTCAGAAACACCGTCCGGTACACACACACACACACACACACACACACACGTTCCGCTTGAAGTGTCAAAATTTAAAAAGTTGAGGCTCGGGTAGGAAACAGAATGAAACCAGCAGAGACAGGTTTATCCGGGTTATATATATTCTCGTGTCTTTTATTCCACGTTTTCAACACTGACCCTTGTCAGTCATTCATTCAGTGATACAGTTTTGGCAATTGATGCATACTCTATGGTCATTAAATAATTCTAACACCGAGACTGTATGCTGTTACTGGTGGTGATTTCTTCTAATACTTTACATTTTAATCTTACTATATATATATATATATATGTGTGTGTGTGTTGTGTGTGTGTGTGTGTTTATTTATTTATTTATTTTGGCTTCTTTATTTCTTTGTGTACGTATAGACGTAAAGAACTTTATATTAGTCACGACTGGTGCGAACGTTCAAGAGGAGCGTACTGTGGGGTATCAAGATGGTGATTTTGCGTATCTCAGCACTATTTGAGAATTTAATTGATTCTCGTGAACGTACCTCTTTATATCTTCCCCAAACGTGGCCTGTACTATATTCGTGTCAGAAAAAGGTGGCGCAGCACGTAGATTTCCTTACAGCCTTGTTGAACAAGATTGCTTAATGCACGCTGAGTGGCCTTTACGTGACGAATTGACATCTATGACCTTCAGTCCTGTAGGTATAAACAGTCGGTCCGTAATGGTAACCCGGAGCCACGTTTATGTAATATAAAACGATGGAAATTCACCGGTGGACCTAGGCTAACATTGTGTCGAGTCAGAATAATATGTCTTTGTCGCTGTCTTTTATGTATTTTGGTCAGGGACACCAAGCCAATTTTTGTGAACCGTAAAAATCCACGCTTTCTTTGAAGAGAGGTGAAGTTCCGGTATTTCTATATTATGCACATTTATTTTTATCTGTATTACCCGAAAATGTAATTTAATTTGTTTGAAACTCTGGTATATGCCAGTATTTTAAATTGCTGTCACTGTGAAAGTTCATGGAACCTCAAGACATGAAAAAGAGGAACACTTTCTATTAGTAACTGTTGGCTACTTACTGTTACTAACGGTTGGCTACTTACTGTTACTAACGGTTGGTTACTTACTGTTACTGACGGTTGGCCACTTACTGTTACTAACGGTTGGCTACTTACTGTTACTAACGGTTGGCTACTTTCTTTTACTAACGGCTGGCTACTTACTGTTACTGACGGTTGGTTACTTACTGTTACTAACGGCTGGCTACTTACTGTTACTGACGGTTGGTTACTTACTGTTACTGACGGTTGGCCACTTACTGTTACTAACGGTCGGCTACTTACTGTTGCTAACGGTTGGCTACTTACTGTTACTAACGGCTGGCTACAACACTCCGGCTCAGCTGATCTCAGCCACAGTATAAAACATCGTTTCCTTGCGGGAACGACCCCAAAACTGAATCCAAAAAATGATGAAACAGCAGACAGAATCGTCTAAATCACCACCATCGACACTAATTCTTATATTAAACAACCATTTAACTTCAATAAAGGCATCACGATGTGCTTGGATACGTATTGCGATATTAATAGTGTACGTCAGCACACCTGTTTTCATTACACAAGGTAATTAAATAGGCTACATGTTTCGACTATTGAACAGTCATCTTCAGGCCTACTCTTTACATGTTAAAGTCACATGATGCTGTGCACACATTGGGATCCCAGTGTGTTTACACCAGTGAAATACTTAACCCTTTAAACGCCGAGTTAAATCCCACCTGTCATTTCTTGCTGTCACTATTAGGAGCTCACCATATTCTCCACGTTAACAGGATAAGGGTTAAGCCAGATCATTTGCCTAGGAAAGTAAAGCGTGCGAAATGTGTTTCGCACGCTTTAGTTTCCTAGGCAATGATCTGGCTTAAATATTTCACTGGTGTAAACACACTGGGATCCCAATGTGTGCACAGCATCCTGTGACTTAACATGTAGAGAATAGGCCTGAAGATGACTGTTCAATTGTCGAAACATGTAGTCTATGTTTGTGTAATAAAAACAGTTGTGCTGACGTACATTTTTAATATCATAATAACCATTTAACTGTTGATTTTAACGCACATTTGCAATGCAAAATGAAAGTCACAGTTTTTGTAAAATGATGTGTTCTGCCCTGCAGATGAGTGGTCAGATTTTGCTTCGTGTGCCCTAACCCTAAGAAAGAGGCCGCTGTAGTCGATGGGTTGAAACGGTGTGGGGGTCTCTTACCCGCAGCCATTGACAAGTCACCAAAGATAGAAGCGCTAAACTTCATAATGGTAACCATACCGTTCAGCACGTAAACAGTCACGATGTTCAGCGCAAAACCGATGTGAAGAACAAGTAACGAAATCCACGTTGCGAACGTGACGTAGGGCATACTGTACTAAGTATCGTGCTGGTGTGTAGTGGACGAATGCGTTCTGGAATCGGGCACACATCGGCCTTAATGTTCATTTCATCTTGCAGTTAGGCTGCAGTGTATTGTTACAAAACTAATCAAACTGTACATACCGCACCGCATAATACAGCTATAATGTGGTACAACTTACATATACTGTCCATTTTCTTCGTGTGTAAGTATCAGACATTGAAACGGAAGGATGTTCAAAACGGTAAAAGAAGAAGTTTTAGGTACATAATTGTCTAAATCACTTGCGGTATGCTGGCATTACAAGATTTTAGGAATATTCCGATTCTGGAAATGTGAAGTGTACTGAAGTTGAACGTTACAGCAGACTTTTAATTTAGGAGGTCTCGGGTTCGAATCTCGTCCTAGAAACCGATTGTCTCAGTTTCTTATGGAATACGTAACTTACAGCCATCATTCTTTGGCTCTTTGTAGCCTATGCAGCGGACTGAGAAATAATGTCATAATCTTGAAAATGTAAAGATTTCTTTCTTTCAGGGGAAGTCCGTTCAGCATAAAACCGACTGCGTATGTAACCTGGAAGCTTTGTGTAGTGTCGGTCCAGTTCCAGTGAACATTTCTCCGTTTCTATAGAAGGGTTCAGTTGCACAATGGCGAGGACAATTTTCGTCTCTAATTCAGGTATTGGGGGGGGGGGGGGGCGGGGCACCATTCAAACACTCTTACTTTTCCCCCCACCCAAAC
>Ga0136643_10010341_pt1 | contig 13780 bp, 10 predicted proteins | sample TergutLab28metaG_FD_96883 | JGI IMG/M metagenome (GOLD analysis project Ga0136643, IMG submission 96883) | Labiotermes labralis P1 segment gut microbial communities from Petit-Saut dam, French Guiana - Lab288 P1 (version 3) (version 3) | ecosystem: Host-associated > Arthropoda: Insects >...
TAGCTGTTCATCTCAGCCTTTGGTGAGTTTTTGCCCTTTTATAGTGTGCTTTTTACTATTTTATAAAACTTATCTTTAAATAGTGGGCAGCATCCAGAACGAATTAAACGATTTTCTATAGAAGCCTATGGGAAATCATGTTTCGGCTAACGAATGTGATTCTGGAACGAATTATCTTCGTTAGCTGAGGTATCACTGTATTTTAATCATTCCAGTGAGGGTGATGCAGTACCTAGATTAGCATGTTTGACTTGTATTCCTTTGTACCAAAAACTTGTAGGAGCTTGATACTTGTCATGAATTGTATTTTACTACGTGCATTTGTTGGTTGATATGATTGTAAGAATATGCATGGTACAAACAACAAAATATTGTATACCTGTGTATACAATATTTGTATACATATTTTTTTCCATAGTCACCTACATGCCAAAGGATTTATACACAATAGTTAAAAACTCTAATAAATCAATCAGAAGAAGAGTAAGTCTGTAACACTGACAGCTGTCCCTGTGCCTAATTCACCACCATGCCATAAAGATGTAAGGGGAGGGGTTAGGGTGGAGGTATAGTTCCACTTATTCTAAAGCACTGTGTTGGATAATGGTTGGTATTCATCTTCACAGAGGTTGAATGAGACCCAGAGCATGTCTAGATGCTAAGGAGAAAATTTAGTAATCCAGCCCAAAGCCTTGTCACCATACATCCTTACTGAGCTATCTTGGTTCCCAGATATGACTTTTCATGACCGTGCAAGAGTTTCATATTAACAGCACCAGTACTGTGCTGCATGTCACTGTTAACACCAAAGATGTGTGTACAGAGCCTTATATGTGAACTCATTTTATCACATGAACAGAGCATGTTTAATTATTCACTGTTTGCTAGATTAGTAAAGGCCATTTTACAAGCTACCAAGGAAATCTGTAGACATTCCATATGACTCAACAAAACCATATTTCAGTTGTGGCTCGAGCAAAGGCCCCACTTTCACACTGTCACTGAGCCACTGGTTCTCATAATGACAGAAAATGAAAATCTTTAATCAGTCCACGTAGAAATCTGACATACACATTCATTTTCCAGAGCCCCATTCTTTATGTTTATAACTTCTGAGACATGTCCAAGCAGCAATAATGTTACATCCACAAAAATAATGGAATCTGGAACAAACTTCTAAGACATTCTCCTTATCTATCTTGTTTACATGTACGCACACATGCACAGGCAAACACGTGCACGTACATCACTAATGCCAATATTTATATTTCGAAGTTCACAGTCCATTAATAATGAATGAATGACTGTTAACACATATTTCATCAGAAGTGTTCCAAGGGCCATTATGAAACTAATATAGACATAACTGTTTAAAATCCTAAGAAATAATATATTTCAGGTTGCCATTACAGTACACTGGTACTTTTAACTTTAAATCCAATTTTATACTAACATTTTACTGACTTTTTTCCTCTTACTGATAAATAATGTTTGGTGAACTTACAGATGAAAAGTAAGTCATGATGTAAAGACAACTCCATTTGATCAGTACCATGTTGAAAACATAACAAATGAATAAATACAGTCTCACAGGACTGTGGAAGAAGATTTGCAATGTTATATGTCAACTGGTAAATAGTTACAATCTGGAGAAGTACAGTACCTTTCTCCATAGTGGAGTGCTTGACTCAGAAGATACATGTACAAATATTACACTCCTCTAAAATCTCAGTATTTACTAGCCACAAAAATGTAACATCCCAGACGAACCAAAATCTTCCAAAAGACAGTGCACCAAAAGAACTAATAACAGAGCTGAAACAAATAGTTTATGACTCCACACATAATCTTCTGCTCATAGGTGAAATGTATCATTTTAGTTTAAGTTACATTTGGTAATGCAACTACAGTTCTTGTGATCAGCAATGTAACATGCCTTCTTTTCCTGTCACAGACTGACCTGATTCTTTGTTTTTACACTGATAACACTGTCCACTTATTTTGGCTTCAAGACACATTTACTTGCTTCACGCTATACATTCTTGTAAAATACAGTGATATGTACATATTTCATTACTTATTTCTTGTAACTAGTTTCAGCAGCTTCTGCCATCATCAGGCGAAGTATCTACAATCTAAAACTCAGAGTAACAGCAATGTGTTTCTCATCCTTGTAGCATGCAGCACTACTTTACTTCAGCTAGTAGAGCCATACCAAAAATTGGTACCTCCTTTGAGATATACATATTGGTCTCTCATTGTTTCATATATTTTAGATCATATTATAACACACAGTTTGTGTGCTGCAAATTTCATCTACAAGATGAGGGCACAGACATCACCACATCTGACCAGGACTTCAACCTGTCCAGCAAAGCTCCATACAGCAATAAATTCCATTCACCATTCCTTTATGATTAACAGGTTAGATCATCTTTTCCTTCCCATCCCACATTTAATTCTAACAGGAAAGCTCTTGTAAGCAGAAAACATGCTGTATCCAAGGCAAGATAACCAAGAATGCAAATATTTCTTGATCCATGAAATTAATGTAAGACATACAGAGAGGTGTGAGAATTACAGGGGAATATCATTAGGAAATGCAGCTTACAAAATTTTGGTGAATATAATTTTGGAAAAAATTAAAACATATATTGAAAAAAATACCAGGGACTATCTGAATGGATTTAGAGATGGAAGATCTGTAATTGACAACATATTTTTACCAAAAATAATAAATGAGAAAATTTGGGAATATAATCAGAGTGCACAATATCTCTTTATTGAATTTCAAAAGGCATATGACTCTATACATAGAGACACACTATAGAAATGTATGGAAGAAATTAAAATTCCCAAAAAATTAATAAATGTGTGTAAAATATGTGTACAAAAGACAAGAAGTGACGTTAGAATAGAAGGATCAATGTCATCCTTTTTTTGAAAATAAAACAGGCTTGAAACAGGGTGAAACTTTATCACCAATATTATTTAATTTGGCATCACAAAAAGTGATACAAAGCACAAAAATGGTTCCTAGTGGTATAAAGATTGGTAAATAACAATTGGATATATTAGCATATGCAGATAACATTGTATTAATTGGAGAAAATGAAACAGAAATAGAAAACTTTTTGTAAAAATAGAAAGCATTGCCAGAAAGTTAGGACTACACATAAACCAAAGAAAAACAAAATATATGGTAGTGGAACAGAAAAACAGTTCAAAACAAAATAAAATAGGATAATTAACAATAAAAAATTATACACTTGAAAGAGTTGAAAATCTTAAATATTTAGGTGTTATACTCAATGAAGACAACAATCACCAAATAGATTTATAAGAAAGAATGAAAAATGCTAACAAAGCATACTGTAAGCTACAAAAATTTTTTAGAAATAAAAATTTATCTAAAAAGCTAGAATTAAGACTAAAGAACACAATAATATTGTAGACAAAATTTTAACATATGCGTCAGAAACCTGGATACTAAGAAACAGAGATAGAAAGCAAATAAACATATTTGAAAAGAAAGTGTGTAGCAGAATTTTAGGCCCAGTATATGACAATAAAAAAGAAAATTGGAGAATATTAACAAATAAACAAATTTATGCAATGGTTAAAAAACCCACTATAAGAGACAATAAGGTTAAATAGATTACGTTGGTTTGGGCAGGTACAGAGAATGGAAGAAAACAAAATTCCCAAAAAATATTATATATGAATTTGGAAACAACGAGGCTGACAGGCAGACCAAGAAATAGATGACAAGATGAAGTGAGGGAGGATGGAAGACTAATTGGTGGAAAATGGTGGAAGGAAAGGGTATATACAGAGAGGAATGGAAGAAGTTCCTAAGACAGCAAATCATTGCATTCTGCACAAGCCAAAGGAATGAATGAATGATTCATTATCATACATTCAGAACTAACCTGAGTTAGCTCCCACAGTTCTCTGATAAAACAGATCACTCGGCTGACTGACAGCAGTTTGAAACTCAGTATTTTCTGGTTAGGCTAAATTCCTAGCCCACCCTTGTCAAAACACAAGATGCAGTTCAGATAGTACTAGTGGACACGGTGTGTTGAGGAGTCATCATACTTGTTCAAGGTGTTCAAGTCATTCCAACAGCTCACAAATAAAGCTATCAGTAATTTGTTTAGTCACATGTGATGACACTGCATGTGACTGGCTTCATTTAAGGGACATATATGAAGATTTAATTATTCACATCACAACACTCAACTGTCTAACATTCACAGATATTGTAACTTTCTTTCTCCTCTTCATGGTGAATCCAACTGGCCAATCATAAATGACAACATCAGTGCTGCATGGATATTAGTTACTCAATGCTACCAAAATGTGGATTTGGTAGCCACATATCACAACATTTAACTATGTCAAATCCCTTCATTTTCACTGGGAGATGCTTTCGATTTGCAAGCATTAGTAAAATGCATAAACTGGGCACACAAAAGCACTGCAAGTTCTGTCACTAACTGTACGATGAAATATTATTATATCATATAATTCTTGAAAAATCAGATTCAGGCACACAGGAGTAGGAACTGACAACAGAATCAAAAGATGTGCCAACACTTGTCCAAGCTATTGCATTTCTTGAATACAGGTGTAAGGCTCTTCTACTTATTCACAACTAACATGTATACAAGCCTACAAAATCTTCTATCAATTCCAAAGGTGGTCAACAAACCCATGTTGTCACATATCTACTCAGGTACAGTGCCCATGCTGCAAGGACATACATTATTTTCTCAAATGTGACAAACTTAAAGCATGCAATCATGACAACGCCATAACTTTGTGAGAACAGCTCAACTGTGTTTCATATGCTTCATAGCTAATGTTGTTTCTCACCATTAGATACATTCAAGTCACAAATGCATGAATAGGAGATGCCACACACTATTGAATTTAGGTGTATAACCACAAATAATAAATAGCACAATTCAAATACAAGAGAAACTGCCTCTGACTTTGATTGTTGGGCAGGCAAAAATAATACTTGCTGCACAGTGAAGGGTAAACCACACAAAAGGTCTTGCTTGATACTTGACAGCATGTACATTCATAACAAGGTTGGCCCATATGCACCACACACAGCATTATTAGGCTCTCTCACCTTATTGCAGAAAGACTTGTTCAATGTTTGATGTTAAGCAAGTCTGAGAATCATGCTTCCATTCACAGCATCAGTGAGATATCCACAAAGACATATCACACAGTCTTACTTCACTTCATACCTAGGTACTATTGCCACAAAATGCTGGACTCCGTCATCTTATTCGACATCCTCAGTATGAAGTCACAGACACTGTGGAGTGGAATATTCCAAAGGATGTAAAACTAGTGGATGAAACCTTTAATCATGGCAGCATTGATTTTCTAATAGATGCAGACTTACTCTGTGAGATTCAATGCTCTGGCTACTTATTCTTCCTCAAGACATTTATAAAAAAAGGCCAACAGCTTGGATGGGTGGTATCCTGTTGTGTTAACTGTATTAACAAATAACACATGTACACTGCTTTGTCTGACACCGTACAAGCACTATTTCTTAACACAGATTACACAATGGGATGCAAAACAACCGGTTACATGGATCGTCTCATCAGAGAAGCCATCGAAATAGAGATGCATCCTAATAACATCAACAGAGATGGGGGTTTCAACCTCAGCAAATCCTGGAAGCCACTACTACACAAACTCAAGAAAGGGAGACAGCCACCGAGTACACTACAGTGATCCCACCTGCACGCACACTTATAAACCTCCTCCTCTCCACAACCTGTTGTGCACCTACCTGCCCCCATCCAGTCACTCGCCTCCCAATGGCTTCACCACTGGCCTGCCAGAACCCTGTCAGGCATAAATACACCACACATCCCATACCCTGTCATACTTCATCCACCTGCCTATGAAGATGGAACTGATAGAGTGTCCCGAAACGTCGGCTATTAGAACTCAGATGCCGGGGAATTACCCAAAAGAAAATACATTACAAACAAATTTGTACTTGCAGGTCAAGCAAGAAGCTTCAACCAATACAAAAATGTGAAAAGGAAAATTCTTAATTGCAATTCCAACATATATTTCAACTGGCGATGTGTCAAAAAACGTTTTATTCCAAAATATGCAAGAATCAAGATTCTGAATATTCATTCATTCATTTATTTGTATTCATAATCCATGATTGGTACACAACCACTGGACACAGCAAGTGTCAACACCATAATCGTTCTAAATATCAATTAGAACCTGTCCAGCTACGAACAAACAATGCAGCATCTATCCTTCACACTTAAGCTACAGTATTATCCATACAGTGCATCATACAAAATATCATTCAATCCTTAATTTAACCCATTTTACTTTAGTGTAAGAATGGTGATGGACCATACAAAATAAGTAATGATAAGTCCAAAAAGAAAACAATCTACATAAAATTAAATCCTATATTATTGTGTAAAATATTTAAAATACACTCCTACTGTTAAAATCAGATGGTGTCATAAATAAAATATACATCCAACACATAAAGTGATTGTTGTAATAAAAACTTCCTCAAAACTTTGTTACACAGTTCAACATTATCTGAAAATTCCCTAATTTCCAGTGGAGGCTTATTATATACCTTGATGCCCTAGCAGCAGGACCCTTTTGCAAACATCTTTAGGTTGGTCATTGGTTGGAAGATATTAGGGTTACCCTTTGTATTGAATTTAAGTAATTCCAAATTTTAAACAAATCTTTATTATGTATCATAAACAAGGCCATAGACAATATGTATTGTGAAGCTAAAGGTAATATTTGCAAAGTTTTGAAGAATTCTCTACAAAAATCTTTAGGTTTGGTGCTCATTATTATTCTAATAATTCTTTTTTGAAGCTTAAATATGCTGACACTCTGTGTGGAATTTCCCCAAAAAATAAGTCTGTATGTCATAGCTGAATGAAAATAAGCACAATAGATCATTTGTTGTGATTCGAGCAATAATATTGATCTTGTTATCCTAATCATAAAACAAGTCTGATTCAATTTTGGAGGTGATCATTGCAATATGATTCTTCCAAGATGCTGTGTTGTCAATTAGTAATACAAGAAACTTTAAGTCTGTATTATTTGATATAGTCTTATTGTCATAATTAATATATATTACTGTAGTAAATTATTTTTTGAATGAAACTGCATAAAGCATGTTGTACTAAAATTCAGAGAAAGTGAGTTTCTGTTGAACCATTCATTCATTTTTTTAAACACCCAATTTAAATTCCATTCTAAATCAGTAATGTTAGGATTGCTAACAATTACACTAGTGTCATCTGCAAACAAAATGGTTTTGAGATTAATCCTTGTATTTTCAAAGTTTGTTAATTTTGGTAGGTTGTTAACATACAGTAAAAAGTCTAGGAGATCAAGTATTGAACCTTGTGGTACACCATATGTGATGGTACCTCAATTACAGATATTTATATAAGATAATTTTCCACTGAGTAACACTCTTTGATCTCCATTTTCTAGATAAGACCTAATTACCTTATACATATTTTCTGTTATTCCATAAAATTGTAATTTTGATAACAAAGTTGTAAGGCTTAAACAGTCAAAAGCTTTCTTTAATCAAAGAGTATACTCCAACTTTATTTTTATTATCTAAAGCTTGTAAAATTTTGTTTATTAACACTTTGACACTGGAATTAAACCCCCCGGCCACTTTAGTGGCCGTTCAGCTATTTAAAGGGCTCACTGCAGGACACACACACACACACACACACACACATATATATATATATATGTGTCGTTCGCAGCTAGGGGTTAAATTATATGAAGCTAATTCCATTTAAGAATTTGAGTGAAAACCAAACTGTTCATTAACTAGAATATTATTATTGTTAATATGCTTAAGTAGTCAACTGTATATTAATTTCTCAAGTACGTTGAAGAATGATGTAAATATTGCAATAGGTCTATAATTTGCAAAATTATTCTTATTACCCTTCTTAAATATGGGCTTTACAATACGGTACTTTCATCGAGACGGAAATTTTCCTGTGGGCATAATTGCCTTATTAAAGACATAACAGAAGGGAGAACATATACAAGGAGCACTTATTTTTAAGATCTTCACTGAAACCTCACCATAACTATAAGAATTTTTTGTTTGTAGGGAATAAATAATTTTTTTCAATTTATTTTGTTGATGTGTTATTAAATTTTATTCTAGGGAAGGGGTTTTTAAATATTTGATACAAATATTGAATTGGTTTGCTTAATTCATTACTATTATTTAAAGTACTTCTATAAATGTTATCGGAAATCTTGTTTAGCTATTGTTAAAAAATTATTATTTAAAGCATCAGGATAGAAAATACTGTTATTAATTTGCTCCACATTCTTTCCTCTATTTCCTGTCTCTGCTTCGATAATATTCCAAGTAGTTTTAGCTTTATTTTGTGGTTTCATTATTTGTTCATTACAACTAAGATTCTTGGCTTCTATAATCACCTCTGACAAGATCTCACAATATAATTTGTAATATTGTTTTAATTTTGTACTATCATTAAAGTGTGGGCCAGGTAGCTCAGTCGGTATAACGACTGACTTTGGGCTGGATGGTCTGGGATCGAATCCCGGTGGGGACAAGATTTTCCGCCCATCCAGACTGGCCTTGGAGCCCACCCAGCCTCCTGTAAAATGGGTACTGAGTCTTTCCCGGGGTAAAGTGTGGCCGGGGTGTGATGCTTACCACTCACCCCCTTCTAGTGCTGTGGTCATGGAAGAGTAGAGTTATACCTCTACCAACCCTCTGGGCCACACTGGGCCTGTAACGGGATCACTTTACTTTTTACTACCATTAAAGTTAGTTATTAAATATGGGTCTCCTTTCTTTTGACAAAAAAATTTAATTCCAGTGGTTATCTAAGGTTTTGTACAAGTTCTCTAATTAAATGTACTTTTAGGAAAACATAAATTAAATACCTGTAAATATTTGTTTAAGAAAGTGTTAAAAAGGTAATCAACATAATTATTATTGTCACTAAAAATATCATCCTACATCTCATAACTTAAACACATTTTAAATTGATCCATATATATTTTACTTCCCCCCCCCCCTATAGTAACAGTGCTATCTTTTGTTTTTTTAATTAGTGGAAATTACAATATTGAATTACTAATAACTGGGCATCATGATCTGATAATCCATTAAATATCGAAGAAATTGTACATTTTTTTAATATTGTTGAATAAAAATTTTATCTAACATTGTGCTAGACCTATTTGTAGTACTTGTAGGGAAATAAACCACACTATGTAAATTACAAGAATGAAGCATTGTATTTAACTTTTTTCATACTCTCTACCAAGTAATCAGTATTAATATCTACACAAAATATTATTTGTAAATCAAGTTTATATAGTATTTTGATAATAGTTTCTATTTGGTAACAAACAGTTGAAAATTACTTGAAGGAGATCTATGGATTGTTCATATACAAAGTTTTGTTGCTTAAAATTCACATTTCACAAACTATGTCTGCATATCTTTATCTTTGCACCATTCTTTAATACTGACAGGGATGAATTTTAATGATTTATACATAAATATACAAACCCCACCCTTACCAGAAGATACAATTCTCTATAGATATTTGTTGAATTTGCATATATTTCAAATGTGTTCCACAAGGCATATAATTTGAGGAAATTTTGGGTACAAAGGAAGTAACTATTTCTTTGGTCTTATTAGTCAACCCACAAATGTTCCGATGATAAATCATAATAAAATCTTCATTATTAAAAAAATACTGTTGGAAAATATAATTACATTGTGAAATTCTGGATTAAGATGATGATTTTCATGAAGTACTGACATTATTTGTAAAACAATTTTCTTGTCTAGAGTTTTTGTTATAAATACCTTCACACCTTTGATCTGTCATTACCATAAAAAATCACCATTTTTTTATTTTAGAAGTTTTCTCAATCTGCTTGATTTGTGTAATGGCTCATTTATTTGATTCCTATCCCATTGATTGTCTTTTTCCTTAACATCTGAATGGTTATTATTTTCTTCCACGGCAAACAAACTGGAACTATACTTTATGTACAGTGACGAGCAAGCTGATGCTATACACTTAGGATGTTTATCCTTCCCTACTTTGTTTAGATGAAGGCCATGCCTTGTAAAGAAGTCTCATTTAAAATCAAGATTTATTATTATGACAAGCTCTTGACACTTCATACTTTTTATCAGTTTCCTATTAAATGTAGCTATCTTATCATTTATTCATGACCAACTTATAAAATCATACCTATAAGGTACACAAAGTAAGACAATATTTGTGTAATTATTCCTTTTCACAAAATTTTGAATATGTCTTAATCCTTCTTTAGCATTGTTGGTTCCAAAATTCTTTGTATACCACCACTAAATAAAAGCACATCATTTTTCATTAAAGTTTGTACAGATTCTGAAGCAGAGTTTGCCATTGTACAAATAAAGACCCTGGTTTAACCATTCCAGTTACACTATAGTTTTTGATTAGGTCATCTGTTACTGTACTGGCACATTCTCTAATATGACTATCTCCAATAATCAAAATAGTATGTTTTTCATTTTCTTTTGAAATATTTGCCACTGTTACATCCAAACTATTCGCACTAATCTTGTTTTCCTTCTTCTCTTTTCATCACTTTAACACTATCACCAACAACAACAGTGTCTACAAAGAGAGCTCAGAAATGACACATAAAAGATGAAATAAAATTTCTCTGCATTAAGAAACAACAGAATCTGAATTTAAAAAGGTTATATTTGATGGTGTAAAAGTACTGCCTGTTTATGCCAACAGCAATAAAAAACACAAAACAGGAGAATTAAAAAAATTAAAGAACCATAACCCAAAATTAATGGACCAAAAGAAACTCTACAGTATTTTTAAAAAATACTAAAATCTAAAGTCAAGTTACCTGTTAAGGGCATCATGTATGACATCATAATCTCCTATGCTAGCTGCAGTATAAATATCTATGACTGGGGCACCTCTGAACGCATTCTTATCCATAAACACTGGAACAGATGACTGCCTTTCACAGTTCACAGGGTCCCATAGCATATTCAAGGAACATTTATCAGAGTTGTAGTAGGCCATTGTTTTATCATATATCTGAGCAATGTTCTGTCACTGATCCGAAGAATCATGCAGTTGCAGTCTGTGACATCTCTGTAATCTACACAGAAAATTACGTTTGACATATTTGAATACTTCCTCTCTAAAGAAGGCAAGAGACAGAAGTGTGCATGCACGTGCACACACACACACACACACACACAGACAAACCCTGTACATCTGTCAATGTAATTGAGTTCTGGGAAACAGAGTCATATCCAAGCGTGACCTGCACCAGTCTGCTCTACAGTACTTGTAAATGGTTGTGAAAGATTTTATACTGTATTGAATTAACCTGAATATTAATAAAAACAACAACAGCAACAGAAGCACGGATGTTACACCATCATATACAAGGTAAAGGTAAAGCAATCCCATTACAGGCCTGGACAGGCCCTGAGGGTTCCAGAAGATTGAGGCTCCCAGATTTCAAGAAAATCAGCACATGAAGGTGGTAAGGATGTCAGCCCTACGCACCAGCTGCCTTTTCCCCCCAGGAAATATTTCTGTTAAAGGCTGAGTCTACCCCAAAAGTTCCAATGACACTATCGGGAATCGAACCCGCGATCTTCCGGCTTGTAGCGCAGTGCCTCAACCAACTACGCCACCACATGCCCAAAACCATCATATATAGGAAACAAAATTACAACAGAATTCCCTTAATTGGACACCTGATAACCCAGCACTCCTGACAGGTCAGCACTGGAGGAGAGAAGTCCCAAGACTGGAAGTTACAGATGGCATAACTGCTGGTGTGTATACAGGTTCGGTGACTCTACTTGGGGTTATCTTGACATTACAGTGCCCATCAAGCCAGTACAATGGCTTCAAATGATCAAAATGTATTGCTGGCAGCAGGAAATGTGTAGCTTCAACAATTCCTCAGAAACTTGAAATAATTAGGGGCATAGGAAGTGGCAAACAACCAAAGAGAGGTTCTGGCTTCATACAACACTGGATTGTCAACTGTCTATGATATAATGAAACAGAAGGAAAAATTGTGATCGTTTATAGCATTAAGTGAAAGAATGGATGACGTTTTTAAGCGAGAGATGCTGAAAAAGGACTTGTACAAGTGGTTTAAAGCAATGAGTTCCGAAGGAAAAACAGTGACTGGGCAAACTTGTCTTAATTTGGATATGATCTACAGCTATGATAGAATTGTGTCAATTAGAATGTTCAGTGATTTACATGTTAGTTGTAGGGCTATTTATTAATACACATATAAATTACGTACTAATTTGTAATACTGTTCTGCTGTTCCCGATCACACGCCTTGTTAATTTCTCATGCAGAACATAAAGAAAATGTAAGAAAATATTCACAAAATTCATTACGCTCGGAGCAGACACATGTCAAATACGAATTACCAGAATATCTAAATATTTAAACTTGTTTCGCCCAAAAAAATTATGAATTTTTCAGGCGCGTTAAATATATATTTAGAATAGCGTCCTAAGCTGTCGCGCACAAATAACCAGTAAATGGAACTACTACAGGTATTCCGCGAAATAATTCACTCAAAACTGTAACAAAGAAGCCGTCTCGGGCACAGATCATATAGTACAGTCTCGGGTAATACGGTAGGCACGGATCATATATATATATATATATATATATATATATATATGTATACGGTAGGGTTCGGTATCCTGGACTTAATTAGTCGCTAAAGCCACTGCCCAACACGTGTAGCGCTGCGGGCGTAGGTAGGTGTCGTCTGCTATTGCGTCACTTGAATTACGTCACACCAGGTTAAAAATAGCGGAAGCCATGAGTACAAGAGTGGTGAGTCCCGATCTATACAATCAAAATAAATGTGATTCAAGTGTGTCTGAATGCTCAAATTGTGTGTGTCACTGGAAAAACAACTGATTCATTAGAATCAGCAAAATTAATTATAAAACTTCTACAAAAGGAAAGTGACGAAGACTTCCCTCATGCTGATAGGACCAGCGCGGCGATTAATTCATCTAGAGATACGAGTAGAAGACTAGAAGATAATAAATGGTCAGTAATATCAGCAAAGTGCCGCTGGAAAGGCTTTTTATCAAAGAATCTCAGTGAGGCGAATAACACATCCCCTCTCTTCAGCTAACCGCTACGAGCAACCAACTAACCTACAAGACACGCAAGCAAATATTACACTGACGATTCAAGAAGAAAATAATGCTTCCGATATTCCCAACCATGATCACCAAACGAAATTGCTGCATCAAAGTAGGGGCAGGACTCAACGAACAAGAAAAGAAAACAGAGAGGATTCTCAAATATACCAAATTCCAACCTTAATGGCAAAATAGGAAACATGAGCATGGAAACAGTAGCAAGTGTAGTACCTTATATGAGTCGTCCAACAAAAAACAAGTTAACACAACATAAAATAACAATGATTGGTGACAGTTTCCTTAGCGGAATTAGGGGAAATGTGGAACTTTCACTAAGTAATAAATTTGGCATATACAGGGTGTCCCAGGAGTAATGTGCCAGACTTCGGGAGAGTGTTCCTTATGTTAAAGTATACCGATATAACCCAAAACACCTATATCCAAAGTTGAACGGTTACGGAGATAATGGCCAGAGAA
>Ga0136643_10010343_pt1 | contig 13777 bp, 7 predicted proteins | sample TergutLab28metaG_FD_96883 | JGI IMG/M metagenome (GOLD analysis project Ga0136643, IMG submission 96883) | Labiotermes labralis P1 segment gut microbial communities from Petit-Saut dam, French Guiana - Lab288 P1 (version 3) (version 3) | ecosystem: Host-associated > Arthropoda: Insects >...
TAGGGCTTTAACACATTGTTGAAGTTTTATTGTACTGGATTACGCATTTATGAAATTAAAGGAATAACATTACAGACTCAGAAGTCTTTGATGGTATGAAGTGTACAGTCAGTGTGAACAGTACCACAGTCCCTTTTGAACATCACTGTAACAAGGCAGAGGCAAGTGTCCGATTTTACTTCAAAAGTATACCACAAAGAAAAGTTACATAAAAGTGCTGGCATATGATCATTTAGGTCAGGTTGAAGTAAATGGTGTACTGGTTCCACCCAGTATACTGTACCATCTACTCATCGTCGACACACTGGATTAAAACTCACCACATCAGTGCATCAAGCATTACTCTGCACAGACTAAACAATTTTAAATCCCAAGATTTTAATCATTACCCATTTTTAACCATATTTATATTACTTATATAATTTTAACTGAAAATATAATAATTTCTTATTTTAATGGAGTCGCAATGACACAGCTAACCATATTTGTACCTTTGTATTGTTGTAATAATAACATCACCCTGAAGATGACTGTAATAGCAGCCGAAACATGTTGGTAAGAACACTGTGAATAAAAATACATCATGAAAATTGAAGTGCATTTTGTTTGTTATTTATGTGTTATAAATATGTGCATTATCTGCAGTTAATTCCATGTTTGAAGGATAATCAGCAATGACAAAAAGTTAAAAATTTCAATCCTCTATTACATGTATGTATTACTCACCTGGGATGAAATATGTTTTTACTGCTCATCCTGGTGGGCATCTAAATAGGAATCAGAGGAATGATAGCCACGGTGGCTGAACAGAGACAAATATCCTTTCAGGTTTTCACTTTTCTGTCATATTCATGTTTTCTTTGTCATATCTCTTACTATTTTCTGTCCACCAGTGACAAGCTTGTTACTTCCAGTATTTCTGCTGCAGTATTGCTTTTCCTGAGTGGATGAAAAATAAAAGTGATTGTCTTCATGTTTCTAGTCCTGGAGGTTTCTGTCTGTCCATCTGTCTGCCCACCCTTCTGTCTCTGCATGCGTGCATTTTGGGGTTGGAAAGTTGAGTGCTGAGAATCTCTTGTTGTGTAATCTTGTTGTGTATCAGATGAACTGAGTGATTGTTGATATTCCCTTATAAAATGTTGCAGCGGTGATTGGTGGAGCAGTGGTTGGTCTTCTCTGCGCCATCTTGGTGGTCATGTTTATTGTGTATCGAATGCGCAAGAAGGATGAAGGCTCATATGCTCTGGATGAACCGAAACGATCTCCAACTGTCAATTCATACACAAAAAATTCAAATCGTGAATTCTTTGCCTGAAGAGGGCAGGAAAAATGAAGCGAGTCTTGAAATAGAATAGCAAAGCAAAATGAATAGCAGTTTTCACTGAATGAAAGCCACGAATGTTGCAACAACCATGAAGTGAAAATGAAGCAACGATATGTGAAGGAAGTGGTGTACAATATTTAAAAAAAGGTAAAGCAAACAATCATAGGACTGAGAATTAAAAACAGGAATATTTTTTAATTTAAATGAATTTTATATTAATGGAAAGGACTGATAACTTGGTACTAAATGACACATCTCAACCTGATGATGGAGTAAATGAGTTTGCTTAGGAACTTGAATGCCTTGGTTTTTAAATAAAACAAATGCAAAATTGTAAAATCAGTCAAGTGATCTTGGAGTCAGACAAAATATTTGGCTTATTTTAAGGACCTGAAGATTCTCTACTGCAGTGAATTTTATTTATGAAATACAGTGGCAAGAGACAAATCAGTTGATTGTATTTGAGGTGGAGCTGATGAAAGTTTGGACTGTGACTTCCACAGCTGTATAGTCTCCATCAACTGTGCTGTAACTATTTCTAATCATTCACTAACACAGCCTTACTAATGGTAATGATCACCATCTGCATTATCACTTCAAGGAACTGGTTTGACCATTGTAATAAATTCTTTTCCACATTGAAACAGTGTAGCTGTAATGTAAAGGCATCACACAGCATGTACAATTAGTTGTTATTTCTAATGTGATAAACTTGTATGTACCCCTTTTCTAGATCAGTCTTGTTTCATCATTGCTTTCATATGTACTGGCACTCACATCATAAGGCCAGTGCATTCTGAGTAGTGTAACCCATCTGTAAAGCTGGGTATTAAATTCAGACTACTTGTCACGACGGAGGGGGTTTTAAATTCGTAGTACTCTGAAATTCGTTCATTGCTGTTCGGTGCACTGAGGCTGACAGCACATAGAAAATTAAAAGGTCTGTACAGTGCACCGAGGCCATCGTTGCAGGTTATAAATGTAGCTCATTGATGAAATGACTTATTTTTAAACTACAAGCAGTGAGAAGGGAACTGTGTAATTATAAAACATGTCCCCAGAACATGTGAAGAGGAGAAATGTTCAAGTATTTTGGTTTTTTCCAGTTAAAACAAAAGCACTGATGAAGCAACCTAGAACAGGAGTCCATGAAATTACATGTAAAGGTGCACAAAACTTTTATACAAAGGATGTCTTTTCATCCATTTTAAGGAGTTGTTGGAGGGGAAAAATCACATTTTTTTCTTTGTTACTGTTACAATAAGTAAAATCTTTCTCCTCTGATAATGATCTTGGTGTAAGTGATGTATATTGTATTTACATATGTATGACTCTTGGTGTTCTTGAAAAAATATGTATTGGAATATTAAGCTCTGACATGGATTACAAACACAAGTGAAATTTCTATAAATTGGTTGTACCAGTGTTTCCATTAAGTTTTGATGATTGGTTAAATGTTTGTGATTCCATTCATGGTGTATGACATTTAACCAGTGAATCAATTCTTGTTATCCTTCTTATCTCCAAAGATGAAAGGGTGCAAGGTGACAGGTTGTATGTATGGCATGAATAATATCGTGTTGGCAGTCCTGTGTGTTCCTAGTGTTAGGTGGTGTTTTATTGATGATTATAGAAATGATGTACATGTGTAATTATGGTTTGTGAATGAACAAACTTCACAGGAAATAGGATGATGGGATAAGTTTAAAGTTGGATGTGGCCATGTAATATAAATGGAATACTATGCAGGATGGATGGTTTTTATAATAACTGTGAAAACACAGTTGTGAGTTATATATAGGTTCTTTATTCTCTTCCAATACAGTTGTGTGAATGGTTGAATGAAGTGTAACATTATTCTCAAGTATCCTGAATGATGTGAAGATAATGTGAGCAGAAAAACAAAGCACCTTGATTTCACTGTTGCAGTCTATTTGAATTTTTGCAGTAGCAGTTATTGCAATAGTCATGGAAAGTAATCATTATTTTGCTCACTGGCTGTTTCTGTGTTGAAATCTTGGAAAGTTATGTTTTGTGTCTCTACTTGTACAGGTTATTTGGTAACAATCATCAGGCTTGTATTTCCCATCATGTTGTAAAATGTTACCAGATTTGTGCATGTGCCTAGTTTTGTATACATGCTTGTATTCTGGATTTTGGCTGCTGTGACAGTACATGTGTTCACTTTGCATCCAGAATGGAGCCTCCAGCAGTGACACTACATCATGAGTTTTAATTGCCACCTCAGCAGTTTGGCATTGTGACATGCTGAGACTATGATAAGATGCTGACATGTTCTGTCTCATATGAATGTGCAACAGTTCTGCTGCATTGCATAAATGGTGGAGAGACTGACAGGAAGTGAATTTAGTTACAATCAGAGTTTTCTAAACAGTGTGGTGCCAGTGATATCAAACTCATGAGAAATGGTGCATAACATCATGTACAAGGAAATTTTAAGCCCAAATGTAATTTTCTTTCCATAGTTTCTGTACATAATTTTAAACATGCTGTATTGAACTTACAATTGTGATGCACCTCCGTTTCCCCAGTTTCTTGTTTTATGAGTATAAATAAATTTTGAGGCTGAAGTAACCCTTTAAAGCCATTTTTTGCTTTCTGTACCAAAAATAATGTGTTCTGCCCTCATACTCTATTCATGTGCTGTAATGGTCTCAGAACAAACTGATTATTTCTGTGTCCAACATTAACTGAATGTATAAACCAGATGGAGTTTGTTTACTCTGTGGTATGAACTGAATCTCAATGAAATTGACATTCATTTTTGGCCCTGAAGAGTTAAAGAATTATATTTCTGTTGTGCAGCATTATTGTCTTGTAACCTGGTTCAAGCCTTTTCTCAGGTGCCATTAATAATGAGTAGTGGAGGTGGCATGGTTTTTGATAGTGCCATGTTTGTTTGGAGCTGTGGTTAATTTCTTAATTTGCATCAGATGACTGTCAGCTCACTACATCAAGGTGTGTAACCATGAGAGTAGTCTGAAATTGGTTTCTCTGTGCTTGCAAGCAGCATAAGCAATAAGAATGACTAGCTTCCATATTCTTGCTAAAGTTGTTACAGTGAGTTTTTAACTTTGGTTATTGGTAGCTTTGGTACATCATGTAGAACAGTGCAGACCCCCTGACTTAGCAGTAGTTACATTCTGAATTTCCACTGCAAGTTGAATTCCGTGCAAGTCTGATTTGATTATACCTATGGCCAACTGTGTATGTGTAAACGGGAGAGTCCAGTTGAAATGAAAACTCCAACACATTGGAACCTGATTGGCTGCAGCAATTCAGTAAGTGGAATTGTGTAACTTGAAATTGTGCCAGTCAGGGTATGCCTGTGCAACACTGAAGTGCCAGAAAATTATTGATAGAGCAAGTATTCTTATCACTTATTAAATTATCTAACTGCAGAGTTGTATAGTTTGGAGATTACTGTCTTCTTGGGTGTGACACCATATGGTTTACCCATAGATACCAACATTTTGGAGGAAACTTTTACTTCCATTGTCAGGCTGGATTGTCAGATAGGAACAAACTGACATGGGTGGATCAAGAGCTGTTAGGCCCAGACATCTGGCCATATGTATGTAACTGATGGTTTTTCCCTACAGCCTGCTGTTCTACTGTTCTTCCACAAACTTCATAGAGTACCTCTCTACGAGATTGTTAGGTGGCACATCCCAGGCGACATTAATCTTAAGTCAGGATGGATGGCGTTAAGAATTCCATCGTGTTTCCCAGGCTTCATTCAAGTAACATAGTTAGTGGTTTTGTGTAAGGGGAATTGTATATTATGAACATGTTTTTGATGCGGTGTTATCAGTGCTTTATTGCTAGTGTTGTGGAGTTGACTGTGTCCTGTTCATCTGTGCTGGTGCTGTTCCTGCTGCTGCTGCTGCCACCGCTATTGCTCTTAAGTGTAATTTATTTAGAAACTTGGCATCTGATTTTGCAGATCCATTGGTGTGTTTGTTCCCATAGCTTTTAAAGCAATAGATGTGTGTCCTAGCTCCTGCACCCAGATGCTAAAGGAATTATTGTGTGAACACAACTGGGTTTTAGTATATGAGATGTCAAGTTGTGGCATGCACATGCAGAAAGGGAGGGCTGGTAGTGTCTGAGCCAAGTTCTTAATGAATCATTCACACAGGAGAACACGGATGCACAAATCTGGGTACAAGGTCATATGGGCAACTAAATTTTGTTTATTGGTGCCTAGGATTTGTGGGTCCTCCATTTGGAATGTGCTTCATTTCACTCTTTTCACACCTAGAATTTTGAGGTGGCTTCCAGAGTTTTCCAAAATTTGTGGACCCATGGAGAAGAATGTCGGGCAATGTCTGTTGGTAGTTCAGTTTTTCTCTGTTGTCTATTCATTAACATTAAATGATATGCATTTTTTGTACTGGCACTCACACCACAGTATTGTTAGTTAACTTATATTTCTTTTACATTCAGCTTAAAATTAAAAAAATCATATTAGCTGCCCACCCATGACAGGTTTTGAACCAATGGGTTTGTCCTCAGGGACCTCACTCTGTACATAATCTGTGAAGTTTACACACTGCTACAGCAAGTTAAAAAAAGTATCATTATATAGACAAGTTTTGTTCTCTGTTATCCCAACTGAATTTTATATATTTGTGTAAGGTCTTGTAATGAATTTAATGACATAACAATTATTTGATGTATGTTTATCCGTGCATCGTAGTGTAAGTATAGAGAAGAAAACCAACTAGATGCTACTGAATGCTTTATTGCACTTATAATCTGCTCAACATGTTTCGGGCACTTATATGTTCATCATCAGGAGCTCGAGACTATACTTGTGTTATTGCCACATATGGTGTGTAATGCCTTGATTGCTGGTGGTTGGCTGTTAGGAGCAGAGCAAGCAGGCTATGTGTCAAGGATGAGGGAAACTGCACAATTTCCTTCATCCTGGACACATAGCCTGCTGCTCCGGTCCTAACAGCTGACCACCAGCAATCAAGGCATTACACACTATATGTGGCAATAACACAAGTATAGTCTCGAGCTCATGATGATGGGCATATAAGTGCCCGAAACATGTTGAGCAGTTTATAAGTGCAATAAAGCGTTCAGTAGCATCTAGTTGGTTCTCATCTCTGTGCTTACATAACAATTATGTTTTTAAAAAAAAAAAAATATATGTTTACTGAAGAATAAATTGTTAGAGTACAATGTACACTGTTTTAGCTAATGTAAGTGTATGGTCTTGAGGGATGAACCTGGTGGTTTGAAACATGTTGAGTTGGATTAAGTAATGTGTTTGGAACATAACTGTATCAAATTGTTGCTGTTAAAATATGAGACCAAGCATGTTATAACTTAGTACAGAATTTCTTATCTGTTTGATGAAAGTGGACTTTGTGAAGATATTTTCAAACCTAGCTTATGTGAAAAACCACTGTTGGTTGTAACATAATGTGCACTGTATATGATTCCATAGTGGGCTGGTGTTAACACAGCAATGACTTTAATGTTGTTAGTGGAGAATAACAGAAAAATATAATCCAGTGAAGACTTACAAGTGTGTATTTGAATGTCATCATTGTAATATCAGATGTTTGGTGCAGTGGGTAGTACAGCTTCATATTTGGGTGTCGGGTTCAAATCCGAGCCAAGAGACTAGCAATGCTGACTGATTTTTCACATTTTTTGTAAGTCTCTGCAGGTAAATTCTGGCATAGTGTATCAAATTAGGCCACAACTGCTTCTTTCCATAAGTGTTCCATTTCATTATTCATGAATCATGATGCCAGTCATTACTGATTGTTATGATACTGATAGTCATTACATTGAAAGGGATGGTGTGCTTGTTTGTACATGCAACGTGTCCTCTGTCATGTGTTAATCATGTTGCTGCAAAATCCGTATTTCTGAATGAAAGTAACTGCACAAATGATGCCAGTGATATATGAATGAATGAATGAGTGGGTGAGTATATGTAAGAGTGAAAAGTGAGACACACACAAAACCTCTGTTAGTCACTAGTAGGGAGGAAGGTATAGAAGTAAATGCAAAGATTACTGGACGTGTGTTCATGTCTTAGCAAAAGTAGGACAAAATCATTTTAAAACCTGGTGCATTTAAAAATAATTGGGAACAGCATGAACAAATAAGAATGACATTGATGAGGAGATTAAGATTGAATATGGTGAAAATGCTTCTGCTTACTACCATACAGATCACATTGCTTGGTCTTCCTGTCTGTCATCCAGAAACAAAGATCAGAATTCTTGAAACTCTAATTGTGCTTATTTTATATGGGTATAAACCTTGGTCTGTCATATTGAGAAAAAAAACACTGAGGATGTTTGTGGCTAAGAGGAAGGCTTCATGATTTTTGTTTTTGTCAGATATTATTAGGAAGATAAATGAAGGGACAGTGAGATAGGTGGGGCATGTAGCACACATGTGACAAGAAATATATATACAGGGCTTTGGTGGGAAGAACTGAAAGAAAGAAATGGCTGGGAAGGCTTAGGCATAGGTGGGAGGATGGTAATAAGTGGATCTTAAAAGCATAGACTGGGATGGTGTGGGTTGGATTCGTCTGGCTCAAGGTAGGGACCATCGTGTGCCTCAGTGAACAGTGTAATAAACCTTTAAATCCCATGAATGGCAGAAAATTTCTTGAAGAATACTTGAAATTCTCAAGGGCTTTGCTCATTGGAGTTCATTAGTTTCTTGCCCATAGAGCACTGTTTACAAAATGGATTAAAGGATGTCAGTATGACAAATTAAACTGCCCTTTGTTGTCAGAGGAGTATTCTTAAGGTCTAGCACTGCTGCACATGTCTGTTGCTGTGTTAACATGTGCTCTAGATACACACAAAGAACTGATCTGTGAGTTACACCAAGTATGTTCTAATGGGAATGAAGGAGTGGATAAATATAAGCTGAATGTGTGATTGCTGAGCAGAAATGTTGTTATTTTATTCATTGTGTCCGCTGTGTGTGCAACACACAGCCAACTGTTAATACAGTTACCTTCAAGGGAGTCAGAAATTCAGTGGAAGATATATAGACATGCAAATGTTTCTTTTGGAAGTATGAGATGTTACAAGCATACAAAGCACAGGAACATATGAATTCATTGCTTTGTGGACTTGTTTTCCAGCATATGTATTAAAAGTTGAGACGTTATTGTGTTGTGGTGACAGGATTAGTCCCCGTCTTTGGACTTGCTTCTTGGAAGACTGCATGATAATTATTTACACTGAACATTTGTCTTAAAGACATCAAACCTGAAGACGGGGGTGGATCCTGACCCCGACACATAGTAGTGTGTTAAATTCTTATGCGTACGATGGGGAAAGTCATTAAAGTAATTGAATTCAGATGTCATACACCATCACCAGAACCCTATAGAATAGTATTACAGAAATGATTGAAATGAATTTTGCTTCCCCCTCCCACCACTACCCTTCTTCTTCATATTTTGACTGCAGAAGTATGTAATTGAAAAGGATATTCACTGTGAACAAATTTCATTGAAGTTTAATACAAATTGCTTGCATAAGGAAGAACACACTCGTCCAGTGTTTGTTCCCAAACAGAAGTAAATATATATAATACATATGCCTTGAACTGCCATCTAGAAACAAATTTAGTGAAGTCTTGAGCAATCAGCCTGTCCAGCATTTCAGAGACTGCCTCTGCCTCTTTCATCAGGAATTGGTGTGTTGAGTGATGTGGCCACATGCTTTATTTATACCCATGATGTACCCTGTCATCACATCAAGCTGCAATGATGGAGAGCAACTGACAGTTTCTGAACTCCACCATTGCATGGCTGATCTCCTGAGATGACTTTGTTTCATGTAGTTGCTGAAAAAGCTTCAGATCATTCAGATCACATAGAAACAAGTGGTTGGTGTGTGCATGCGTGCGTGCATCTGTAGTGTGGTGTGTTATTTTTGTCTGTATCATATAGAATGTGGAACAATATATTTGTCTTGGATGAATGAATGTTATGTATATATTATGTATACAGATGCATGTGCAGATGATGATATTATTGTACACAACTTCCATATCAGATTCACTGTCTATTTATAATATTTAGAATGAAATTTGGAAGGTAACTTTTGTAGGATGTGGCTTCATCTTCAATGGGGGCAGCAGGATCCTCCAGAGTCACTTCCTAGAAGATGGCAGTCTTCAGTTACCTCTGTGAGAGCTTCATATGTGACACAGTTTTATGTAGCAGGATGGCAAATTCAGTATTGTGACTAGGCTTCAGGCTGGATGATGTGGAGTTCAATGCTTGGTGGGGTCAAGAGATATTTCACTTCTCCAAAGTGTCTAGACTGGTTTTGGGGCCCACCCAGCCTGCTCTTTAGTGGGTACCAGGGGCTCCTTCCCCATGGGTAAAACAGCTGGTCTGTGAAGTTAACCGCTCACCTCTTATCTAGTGCCAAGTTTAAGAATGAGTGAGTTGTACCTTGACACCTCCTATACACCTTTAACTTTCTACCTGTACCTTACCCGACATTATGACGACTTGGGGAAGAGTGGGTATAATTATTTGTATTAGCATTGAGAGAGTTCCCATCAGTACACTAACAGGCTGCAGAAGACAGACAGACAGATGGTTTGATTCCAAGCAGGGGTAGTTCTCAGACCTATTCAGTGGTGAATATGATCCTACATCTGTTGAATGCTGAGTTTAATGCTTGGATCAGTGCCTCCACTATAATAAATGTTTCTGAGATACAGTGCACAGAACACTTGTATTGTTGCTGTTGTCATCAGACAACTGTAAGGGAAATGTAATATATTAAATAATCAAGACTATTATGAAACTCTTGAAATTTAGGGGAAATGTGGTATAAAGTTTTAAATAAATGTGACATGCCATAGTTAAAGGTAAAAAAAAACTTCATAATATGTGAAGAATATGAAAGTTGTGTAACAGGACCTCCGTCTTTTGAAATGTTTGATTTGCCGATGGTTCAGTGCCATAAGATATGTGATATACTGACTGACTGACACAACAAAGTGAATATGTGTTAACACATCACTCAATCGAAACTTCAGTTTAATTTCTTTGTTAACGCAAAACTAAAGAACTGCATTGCCACAAAATGTTTTTTTGTTTTTGTTTTAAAACATATATTGTTTCTTTTGCCTCTTTTGTTTTCTTTGTATTACTATTGTCCACAGACCAGATGATGTGTACTAGGAATGCAATAGGTGCATCTGCACAAGGTTTCATGGTATATGACAAGTTGCTACTACCCATCTTGAAGGCATTTGCACAGTACACTCAACACATGCTACCTGCAGTGCTGTATGTTTGCACGCTGTGTATAGTAGCAGAACAGTCTGTCAATGTTATCAACAGCAGCCAAGCAATCCCCCCAGTAGACAGCAGTATCCAGTGCCCTGCAGGGATCATCATGTGGTCTGTATGTATTATTGTACATGGTTACCAATATTCTGGAGAGTTGTATTATCTTATTTTGGAGGTAGAGAAGATAGAGGAGGTAAAGTCCTCCATAAAGTTCATACTCTCCTGTGAGAGGCTGCACAGTGTTGTATGTAAGAAGGCTATGAGGTAAACTCTCATAATTGAAACCTCAAATCTCATACATATTTTCTTCATACTGTATCCCTCCTTGCAAACTGTGGGGGTTTTTTTTTTATTTTTTTTTTTAACAAAAATGCATTAAGTCGAGTGTACTGTGAGACATGTATTGTGAAATTACAGTCAGGCATAAAATGTAATGACACTGGACTGTCAGTTTGGCTGGTGCTAAACATGCCAAGTCCTTTTCCACAACCCCTGGTTACTGTGTGATTTTTGTACACCGAGTTTTATGAACAGTGAACTTTGTAGTGAGGTGAGAAATTGAAGCACACACAACAAACCTGTTTATTCGTGTCCACAGTTCTTTTGGTGTCAAAGTAAAGTTTCCGCTATGTGAAGAATATATTTTATATTATAAAAAGGCACATTCTTTTCTAAAAGTGTTCCTTTTTTGTATGCATTCACATTTGTAACATAGTATTTTGTTGCTATCATTTGCATCTCTGTTTCAGTGTGGATCATACTTTGGATCATGGACTGTACAGTCTTTTATCAAATCTGTCACAAACTGAAGTTTATATATATGAGACATATTTGATTTGAAGGTGTGACTTGTTTTGAAGAAATAGTCACTTTCATAGAGGTCAGAAAAGGGAGTGGTCAAATAGTGGGAAATTTTTCAAGACATGGATTTACTCTTAGTAAATGTAAATTGAAGCAATAATTTTTTTGCATATTCATCCTTAAAATGCCTGGTGCAATGGTCTGAGGTTGTTAAAAGTGGCAGATATCTGGCATTTCTCTCCACCTGTGTTTCAGGAATTGCAATAGTTTACTTGGTGAACTGAACGTAACTGCCTCTATGCAAGTGACATGACATTAATTATAGGCAGTATAAAATTTAATTTTTCCTTATTAATTTAAGAATTCCTTTTGTAAATAAATTAGGGTGATTCTTCACAATTTCCATCTTGTAGTAACACATTCTATGTAACATTTTAGAAGAGATCTGATGTGTAAGAAGTACACAAAAAAAAAAAAAAAAGAAGAAATATATATATGACATACCACACCAGTTGTCATTATCCTCCTTTCCGTCCATAAAAAGGAAAAAGAATGTGGACTTAACATGAGATCACCATGTTGTCATGTGTGTGTGTCATTTCGACTTGCAAACAAGTTGACTGATTTTCATGAAAGTTAGTATGAATAAGTATTATTCTGTTGGAGGTGACACCAGTTAAAGGGTACTGAAATACCATTTACATGTAGAGACTGTCCAAAAGAAGAGGTGTCAAGGGGGCTTGCCAGGATATATGTGCTCCGTAAGAGTAATGTTCTCTTCTATAAGAAGGTTTGTACTCTACAAGATTATTTTTCTCATTTTTGGGTGCAGCCAATATCTTCCTGTGACCCCAACCCCCTAGCCAAGAAAATTTAGTGGGATGTGCTGTTACTTGACATCCAGTGTAATGTTTGTAGTCAGTATGATGAAGTCACTATCGTCACATTTTTTGACATTTTTTAATGTCAAGATCTTCCTTTGACACCCCTTGCAAGAAATATAATTTGGACCGATAGGAGGGTATTACTTCAAGATGCCCAGTGGCTTCAATTAATATACTGGATCTGGGCTGCCCACAAACCCTCTCTTATTTTTGCAAGCAATTTCGTGCAGTGGGAAATTCTCCAGTCCCGTACATATCGAAAAATGTGCCGTAGCAAATGCTTATTAAAATCGTTGGTCCATCGCTGGTTTCTTGCTTTCTTACTGAACGAAATGTCACTCGCATTCTCGTAAGGGAGGGCAATAAAGTACCGCTTCAATGGGGCGCATGAGCACGATACTACGGCTTGTTGCAAGCAACTGTTAACCTACGCTGCACAACTTTGCAGACGTGCGGTCGTCTAAGCAGCCCCGCAGCGGAGTTCAATATCACATGTTTTTCAACTTTCGCATTACTATGTGCAACTGTCAGATTATTATTAGATAATATTCATTCCGTTTTGCAGATAGTTTCTTTGCGTGGATAGTACTAGTATGATCCATGGTGAAGTGCTGTTAACATATATTTCATCACCATGATTTTAATTTCGAAGTAGAGGATTTTTTGTTTCCAGAAAAGTTTTTGCTTCGGTGAAGGTATATTCAGTACAATGGTGAAATATCGTTAATTTCTAATAACGTCTAGAGCATAATGTCAAGCCCCACCAGAACTGATTAGAACCTCCATATAATAATGCAACCTATGTGGGTTTCTGGTAAGGTTGTCTGTTATTAAATTAAAATATTTTCCGTTAATTACGCGTTACTCTGCACAATTAAATATGAGGATCATTTTTATATTGTCACTGCAGTTTTATACTGACAATGAAGCGATAAAACAAACTCAGAATAAAGGGGTTTCTCCTCGATCTTTCCCCGCCCGACGTACATGACATAGACACATGCATATGGGAACAAATTAATCATAACAACGGAGTAAACTGTTATCGCGCTACAGCAGCATTTCTACCCCCGGCTTCCGGAAACAGAATGCACAGTCAACGTTTACAAGTGAATGAATGGAGTAACAGCGAAATAAAATGTGACATACTAATGCCCTTTTCGATTGAAATTGTAAGTAATAGTTAATAGATTAGGAAAAATGCATGGAATCGAACTAAACACTTTACTTCGTGATAGCAACAATATAAAATTGAAGAGAGCTGAAAAGAAGTAAATCCCGCAGCTATGTTTTGCTGTTGCCTGTTACTATATACTGGGTGTCCCAGGAGGAATGTGCCAGACTTCGGGAGAGTGTTCCTTATGTTAAAGTATACCGATATAACCCAAAACACCTATATCCAAAGTTGAACGGTTACGGAGATAATGGCCA
>Ga0136643_10010345_pt1 | contig 13776 bp, 14 predicted proteins | sample TergutLab28metaG_FD_96883 | JGI IMG/M metagenome (GOLD analysis project Ga0136643, IMG submission 96883) | Labiotermes labralis P1 segment gut microbial communities from Petit-Saut dam, French Guiana - Lab288 P1 (version 3) (version 3) | ecosystem: Host-associated > Arthropoda: Insects >...
CAGGTCAGAACGGGAAGCGGCAAGAAAAGATAAGCCGGCAGAACAAAGAAACTCGCTTGGGCAGGAACAGATGTCGGGAAGTGCTCATGATAATACATCGCCTGGCAAAAATAAGTTTACAAAAGGTCATCCGTATAATTTAAGAAGTAACGTAGAGTCCACGTATGAAAATAGTACTGAACAGTAATGAGTGCATGTACATTTCAGGTTTCATGACATGGGCTGCATTTGCTGCAACCAGTACACCTGAACCCATAGAATTAAACAAAGGATTGATTTTCATCAGAGATACAGATGTGTTGCTGTCGGGAGATCAAAGGACGATAGTGGTGAATATTGCCTTGGATGATTACACTAACTTAGTAGAATTATTGAAAATGATGTTAGATCATATTAGGCAAAAGATACAAATGCAGAAGAATCCAAAGAGTTACTCTCTCGATATATATTGGGATGAATTGAACCGACTGTACAAGATAGTAGAGGAACTTGAAGGGGAATCTCAGAGTTTCCAGAAGTTGTTATATAGAGAGCCATTAGTGAGAGGTCAAGAGACTACTAATGCCCGGAATAAATGAGGATTATTTAATATCATGGGTTACAGGCTTAAATATCTGTTTGGAACTGCAGATGCTAGAGATGTTGAACAGTTGTCAAGCGTTTGTGATGAACTTCATGCATTTGAAACAAAGGTGGTGCATGCAAGTGAACACCAGCTAACATATGTACATGCATTGGATGAGATGACTTGACAAAATATGATGGATACAGTTGAATTGGCCAGGGCGTTACGCGAATCTGTTCGGAATTTTTCACTTCATTTAAATAGAGTTGAGGCTGATTTGTTAGACATGCAGGAGGCTTTTTTACCTTTTGTACATGTTGTAAAATTCTAATCTGTATCGTGCGTATTGTTGCTAGTTTTAATTTGTCTTGTGTGTAATTGTTCTTGGTTGGCCATCTGCATTGTTGTAGTTACCTTATGTGTATTTGTTGTACTGTGTGTGCATTGCTTTGTTCTTTTTTACTTTAGATATCGGACTGCTGGCTAGAAGTCAGTACTCGGAAGGTCCTGCGACCGGCCACTTGGACAAAGGTTTTTTTTTTGTTTCCCTGTGTCTATAAGCAAATGCTGAGATGGTTCCCAAGATTCCAAGTTGCCACTACATGTTTCTCATGTAAACCTCCCAACTTAAACCTAGTAATAACCAACTTCATGTTTTGTTTACATGTAAAATAACCACTGCCACCGGGTAACAGCCCAATTTCAGTAAATAAATATATTATATTCTACTACAGGGTGGCGCAAAAAGAACGCATGTTTTTTAAATGGGTAGTAATAGGGAGAGTGAAGGTCGGCGACCTCCCCACTCCACCTGAGAATAGCTCTGATGGGATCATTCAGTAGCCATGCAGTAGTAGAACGGTGAGCACCGCGTTTTTTTGCAGTCGAGCAGTTTTTTTAGAAATAACGATTCCGTTGTTACTGTTCAACGTCTTTTCCGTGACAGTTCAATGTTGTGCGTGATGGAGGGTGGTGATTTTCGAACAGTTGTGTCGCTGTCTTTCAGTTTTAATCAGTGCGTGGCAGGATGTGGACGGTTCACCAGAAGGCTCAATTTGTGTTGTGATATGCAGAACTGTAATCTGTTGTCGCAGGGCAGCGTAAGTGGCGAAATTTACATCCGGGAGAAAAACCTCCAACGGACAAGGCTTTGAATCAGTGGATGAATCAGTATAAAGAAACGGGTACTGTTGAAAAGCAAAAATCTACCGGCCGACGAAGAACATCGGAAGATGTTGAACGCATAAGGCAATCTTGCATTAGAAGCCCTAAAAAATCAAATGCACGCAGAAGTGTAACATTAGGGATTCCAAAAACTACCATTCAAAATGTTCTTCAAAAACGCTTGGAGCTCCATGCTTACAAGATTCAGCGAAGCAGGAAATCAAACATGAAGACAGACCAAAACGTGTCCAATTTGCCACTTTCATGCTCAACGCCATTGATGAAGACAAAACCTTCCTACAGAGCATTTGTTTTTCGGACGAAGCAACATTTTATGTGAATGGGTGTGTTACTCGACACAACTGCCGCATTTGGGGAACAATGCAGCCGAATGAGATTCACGAGTATGTTTGAGGTTCAACAAAAGTGAACGTCTCATGTGGGCTTCTGTACGATCGTGTTATTGTTCCCTTTTTCTATAGTTACAAAACCATTAATGGGGTTGTCTATCTAGATTTACTTCAACAGTACGTGTTTCCACAGATTGAAACTTTCGAACGAGAAATCGTAAGTATGGCTATTTTTGTGCAAGACGGAGTTCCTCCCAATTTCAGTTGCTTTGTGTGTGACGTTTTAAATTAGAAATTCCCTGATGCCTGGATTGGAAGGGGTGGACCAATACCCTGGCCACCTCGACGCCCAGATCTCTCCACTTGATTTTTTCCTGTGGGGGTACATTAAGAACATTGTGTGTGCTGAGAAGATAAGGAATATCCAGCACCTGCAAGAAAGGACCACATCAGCCATTGAAACTGTAACACGAGAAATGATTAAGAAAAACGTGGCAGGAGACAGAATTTCATTTGGACGTCTGCAGAGCTATAAACGGTGCACATATTGAAATGTACTAAGGTAAGTCTAAAACTTTAAACTTTTCTGAACATTCTAAGACGCAAAACGTGTATGTGGGTGGATCCAAAATTTTCCGGACTGGTGTCGCCATCCGCACAGCAGTTGTGTTAGCGCCAAGCACCGGTAGATAGTAGGACAACCATGTTTAGCGAGTCTCCTTGCCAAGTTTCACGTAGGTGGGATGACGTAGTCAGTTTTTATGCGCGTTCATGTGGAGTCGTGTACGTGACGCGTAGCAGATATGGCAATGGATCAGAGAAGGGAACATTGAGTGTGCATCAGATTTTGTGCAAATCTTGGGAAAAGTGCTACAGAATCCCTCGAAATGATTCAACAAGGCTTCGGGGACCAAAGCTTGAGTCGTACACAGGTGTTTCAGTGGCATGCCCGGTTCAAGGCCAGTCGCACATCAGTTGACGACGATGAACACACCGGGGGACCCACAAGTTGCACAACTCCTGAAACCGTTGCACGAATTCAAGAGATCATTCGTCAGGATCGACGTCGGACCATTCGTGACATTGCCAAGGAGGTGGACGTTGGTTATGGGACATGCCAACGGGTTCTGACGGAAGAATTGGGCATGCAGCGTGTCGCAGCCAAATTTGTGCCCAGGATCCTGACAGCTGACCAGATGCAGCAGAACGTCAGCATCTGCACTCAACTTCGTCAGCTACCCTCTGACAATGAAACGTTCTTGTCTAGGGTCATTACTGGTGATGAAAGCTGGGTATACGATTATGACCTTCAGACAAAGCAACAATCCTCCCAGCGGAAAAGCCCCACGTCACCAAGGCCCAAAATGGCCAAACGAGTGAAAAGCAATCTCAAGAACATGATCATCACTTTCTTTGACATCAAGGGGATTGTGCATAAAGAATTTGTCCCAAGAGGCCAAACTGTGAATTCCGTGTTTTACTGCGACGTTTTGCGGAGACTGCGTGAAAAAGTGCAAAGACAACGTCCCCAACTTTGGTGAAAACAGACCTGGCTGATTTACCATGACAACGCACCGGCTCACACTACCGTCCTCACCCAACAATTTCTGGCTGCAAACAAAACTCCTGTTACTCCCCACCCACCGTACTCCCCTGATTTGGCGCCCTTTGACTTTTCTTATTTCCTAAAATGAAATTGAAGCTGAAAAGACACCGGTTCGATACCATTGAGGACATCCAGGCCGAAACGCAGAAAGTGCTTGACACTCTCACAGAAAAGAACTTCCAGGATGCGTTCCAAAAATGGAGGAGACGGTGGGACCGGTGTCTACATGCAGGAGGGAACTACTTCGAGGGTGACGGCAGCCAATGGGACTTATGGTAAGTTTTATGATTTTTACAGCGTCAGACCTGAAAATTTGGGTCCACCCATGTAAATCCGTCTAGTACTTAAGTTATAGCGGTTTCAAATCCCGTCCATCTTTTTCGATGACCCTGTATTGTGTGGCACGTTTCCTTACACTACCCACAAGAGTACGTTTCGGGACTCGACCACCCAAACGACCTGATGGGGATATACATAGTGCCTAGCCCCCGTTATTTTCAGCAAGTGGCTCACCCCTCACCAGGTGACGACCGCGTGGCCTCAATACTGTGCATGCCTCTCAAACATTCCGAACAGTTTGAGGAAAAATGTGGGGCATTACTTTCCGAACAACCATCACATAAACAACTTGATATGCGCTGCAGTCACAGTCACGAAACTGTTGCCAGTTCATTGGGGATTTAAACGTTTGAATAATACTGAATTTCTTGAAGAGTAACACAGATAGACCGGTACAGTAAATTGCATCCATGCAATTAAAGCACGCCATACACCAATGTATCAGTTTATTACACAATTTTGTAGATCAGTAAGAAAAAATTCGGAAAGACACAGTTTTGGTAGCGTGTTATTTTCTTTTATTTTCAGCCTTAGTATCGGGCCTCTTTCCTTTGGATTCTTTTCCATTGGCGAAAGGAAAAGATTTGTATGAGGGTCTGCTGACCAAGAGGTTTACAACGAGGAATTCGACCTGAGAAAGGGAATGTTTTTTTGTCATTTCTTCCAGTACCCCTGTCATTCAGTCACACAGTGGTGTAAAATTATCGCTCGTGAAATTCATTTTGTCTACCAATGCTCAAAGTAGAAATTTTCCTCAACAAGATATTATATCCTAACCCATCTGTCTGTAGGGATTCAGATGAGTAATTTGAAGAAAGTGTCCGAAGCGTAATTAGGGACGACCTAGAAACAAATCGGTGGCTTTTGCTCTAGCCAAACAGAACTACAAGACAGGCTTCATAAGCTACACGAAGATGTCACCACGGTCGAACAAGAGACTGAACTATCGGGAAAATAACAAGACCACGCGCCGATAACTCGAGGTCCAATCACCAGCGGCGCAGGCTCCGGCGCCAAGAGCGTGTGGCGGCGTTCCAATCGCTGCTAGCTCACATTAATGGCACGGCATTCGAAACGCGTGCGACGCAACTCGGACTGTGCGGGTACACAGGAATGATCATACCGGGGGTCAAATAACCACGCCACATGTGTTTCAACTGCAGGAATAAACCCCACTGACAGTGATCCTACCTTGCTAGACGTACGGAACGTGACGCTGACCGACGATTCAGAGTACGAAATAAGTGTGGGGAGTCGAACACAACTGTACATCCAAGTCCACTGCTATAGCTCCACTCAAATTAGTTCCCCTGGATAGAACTACCAGTACCACACGGCGGTCTAATTTAAATAGGCGTCAAGCAGTCTGGCCCTATGGCAACACGCTGCTTAATTGGTATACAAATCAGCACCACCACATGTCTTTCCTACAGTCACATCTTGTGTCATTTCCACTTCAACTTGGAGAAGGCACTTATGGTGACAAATGTGGACCAATGGAGAACATGCATCCTGGTTTCCGTTCGTTCTACACACACCAACATAACAATGCCTCGTGTTGAAAAACCATTCACACCGGCTGAGAAAGTGCAGCATGTTGAGATGCCTTGCGTTCTAGCGGTTGGGTGAGCCGCAGACATTGCATAAGTAAAGTAGGAAGTGTGTGCCTGATCTGAATTTAGTCCCTTGAAACATTAATTCCAGCAACAACGGGACATGGATATGCATCACCAGTTTTCACAATCAGTGGCGTATGTGGGTGGATCTCTACCTTGGAATGCGAAGTCTTACTTTGGGCTGTGTGTTCATTAAGTTCCTATCTTATACGATCAGTTCACTTTCGTTGTAGGTAGGAGAATGTTGGACCAACGGTGCTGAAGTATGATTTATTGACATGCATATTCCTGTCACAGTTGAAGCTTAATTACGACAACAGTTGAATTTATTATAAGACATAATACATCACTATACATACAGCGGATGTGTATGAGAAAATGACATGTTGCAAGTATTATAGCATACGCTGCATACGTGGTACTAATGACATTAAAAGTGCTGTAACTATATAGATAAAAAACAAGCATCACCAAACCAGAACTGTAAGCCGCTTAAGTTGGGGACTTGCTATGCACAATACCACGAAGTTGAAATTCCTAACGAAAAACACCCAAATTAAGATATATAAAACGATAAGACCAGTTGTTACGTACTCAGCAGAGACTTGGACATTTAACAGCAAAAGATGAAAACAACCTATGCATTTAGAAAGGCAAATACTAAGGAAGATATTTGATCCTGCCAATATTGACAATATATGGAGAATACGAAACAACATGGACATCGATAAATTAATAGAATGTGCAGTTATAGTGAGAATTATCAAGGCACAAAGAATCAAATGGCTGGGGCATATTCAAAGAATGGACCAAGCAAGACCAGCTACGAAACTATTAGTTTGGAAACCTATGGGAATTAGCCAGTAGGAAGACCAAGATAATGATGTCAAGAGGATGTTATGGAAGATCTAAAAAAAGCTGAAAGTTAAAAACTGGAAGGAAACAGCTAAGGATAGAAGAACTGGGAGAGACTTGGCTGAGAAGGCGAAAACCACCAAGGGTTAGTGCCAAATGATGATGACTTATGATGATTATAATAATATTCTGTAAGATTTCTTGAATGTTTGAATCCTTAAATGAAATGGTTCAAAGCCAATCGACTCTAACTGGCCACGTGGTAACCTTTTCGACACGCTGTCATATATGAGCAACCATTACATTATAAAGGTACACTATAAATTAAAATTCTGGTATATTCAGAATATACTGTTTCATCGCCAGTACCAAGTTTCGCATCACACGTGGAAATGGAGACGCTTAATCTGGCGACCTCTTGACCTATTAAAAGATTAACCTCTCGATTCCGGGAGCTCTTCTAGGAGACTTTGTCCATTTCAAAGGGCTGAATAACACGTGTGACGCCTTGACGTCTATATGACGTATAAGTCCAAATGTAATTTTCAATTAATAATTAGAAATTTCAACAAATAACTTCACACAGCCACGCCAGAGATCGATGTACTATTTTCACACGACACCCTCCCAAGCCATATAAGTCATGTAATTACACCGCGACGGGGGACACTTGTTTCAACTCTCGTCGCTAAAACGTCTGAACCATCTACTGTACATTTTAATACATCATTTAAATTTCTACCAGTGGACTTGAAGTTATTCTTAAGTGTCCTAACAGATCCTTCATCAAGACAATCGTTCGGTCTACCCAAGATCCAGTCTCCAGCTCCCAGCGATATAACACACAGTCCCTATTCTGGTGTCAGAAGTTGGGGTAGAACACAGCCCACTGAAGAAAATTCAAACATCAATTATTCTGTTTCAAGGCACGTTCATCTTCGGCAAAGCTAAAAGTTTGCATAGCGACTGCCGCGGTGTGAAGGTAAGCCGTGCCCATAGGGCGTCTCAAGGGTCGTTGCCAGGGGAAGCCTTACTGTGCGGACTTCGAGTCTTGTTTTCCCCGTCCTTGGGCTGTCGTCTGGTGATTGGGCGCCGTGGGCGAGCGAAAGGGACTAGGGGGCGGTTACGCCGGTAAACAGTTAGAGAAACAAGACGGACCCCGGACAGAACAGAAGAGGACTTGCTCGGAAAAACAGCTCTGGGGAGATGAAGAGGGACTCCTGGTGCTACATGGAAAAGAGGGGGCGGCCAGCGCTGAATATACAGTTTTGCTGAGTAGTTCCAACCACGTACGGGGCCGGTGTTCGGGTAGGCACGTGAGTTAGAAAACTTGGTTTTGTTGGTTTGGTTATTTTCCAAATTCATATTTTGGGTTGTCAGATCGTACCTACTCGACACCGGCCACCCGTTTGGTGAGGCTGAAGGGGCATTGTTCTCTCACTATATACAAGGGCCGTTCAGTGGGAAACCGGAAAAGTTGTAATCAAAATCGCGTGTACTACCAATATTGTTGTGGGTAGAGTATGTAAAGGCGGTGATCTTGAGCTACCAATAGATGGCATTGGCACGCCTGCGGCACGCATAGGAACCTGGGAAACAGTTCAACAAGATGGCGGTGCCCATGCAACAGTGCACAACGCAAGAACAGCGAAGTGTTGTGACATTTTTGTTTAGCGAAGGTGTGAAACCTATAGAGATACGTCGGGTGAGAATTCAGTACGGTGACAGGTGTATGAGTAGTACACAAGTGTACGAGTATGAATGGACTGAGAAGTTCAAGAATGGCGTCACTAGTGTGGAGGATTTTCCTCGCCCGGGTCCAGCATTCACGAGTCACGGAAGACAACATTGCAGCCATGTTTGCAACAAATGCTCTGTAAACAAAACATTCCGGTTCTCCATTGAACATACTGATAATTTGGTACTTCACGAAGTTAAGTTTTGATGCAAGTCGCTTGGATAGGTGTACAGAGCCTGTATACTGGGGTACGGTTGTGCACCGAGTGTAGGGTTGTGTTGTAAGGGCTTCGACCCAGCTGTGTGAATTAGGCACAAGGTGAATACACCTGACTTTTGTTCAAAGCTTGTAGAAGTTTGTTACAGTACCGCGGGCCTGTTCACGGCAGTTGGTGGTGCGCCGATAAGTTTCGTAACAGTTTACGATTGCTAACAGAATTGTCGTATTGGCCGTGCTGTGTATGAGACTAGGCACGAGGCAGAGATATGTAAAATAGCTCAAGTCTGGTAGTGGCTTGTTAATTGGAGCGTAGGCCTGTTCCCGCACGCTGGTGGAGCTTAGTTAAGTTTTGTAAGAGTTTACGGGTGCCCAAAGACTTGTGACAATAGCTGTATGTTTTGTATTGGGCTGCATTGTGTTCTATTTTGGTGTAATCTGTATAGGAGATATTTTGTGTGCTTTATTGCTCGCTGTAACGGCAGTTTTGTTCGGCATTAGGCTGGAGTGTGTTCAATAACTGCGTAAATTGCAAAACAGATGTTGTGTGTGTCTAAATGTTTGCTGTGGTAGCAGGATTGTTCGGCACTGAACTGGAGTGTGTTCCATTATTGTGTGGTTGGTGTAAGAAGTTGCATATGGTATTCACAATATATTCTTTATGTGCATTGGTATCCTGGAGTTGCTTGCGAGTGTTGTATGTGGCTTTGCCTCACACGTTCCCAAGAGAGAATATCTTTACGGAGCCCGACCACCCAAACAGTCGGCGGGGAAGTACATAGTGCCGGGCCCCGCTATTTCCAGCTAGCGCCTTCGCCCCTACGGGGGGGGGGGTTAGCGACCGCGTGTGCTCAAAGGGACTGCCCTGCATTGTATCAAAACTCAGCTCGATGCTGTACGACACGCTACTACGGAAACTAGAGCTCTGACCGGAGACTGTTTGTCGACACACCAGTATCACTCGCAATCACCGCGTCTTCGAGGCGAATTATTTTTAGAGGCCAATGAACAGTCTTATCTGAGAAGAAGACTCCATTAGCCATTCCAGTAACAGCTACCAGCTCAGCCCCTAAGCAGAGAGGCCACTACAAAGGATCCCGAACCCAACGTCTCGTACAAGCTGCGAACCATCTTCATCTCCGGGAACTTCGCGGGACCCTCCCCCCTGCGCACAGCCGCAGCCACGAGGGCGCCATTTGTAAGTCGCACTCAGATTGCACCCCTCGGATATTCAGCCACATTTTTAAAGTGTCACTTTAAATTAGTAACGTTTAAAGTATTAGCTTGGAGAATCAGGGAGGTTTTCCTCCGGGACGACGACATCGTTCAAAAGACCACGAGTTAAAATGTGGAATACGGACGAGCCCTGATTCCATCTAAAACTTTAAACCTTAGTTTTGGCCTGAGGTTAAGTATCTGGAAGGTTTTCCTTCAGGATGACGATATCGCCTGAATGCCTCGAGATAACTGAGGACTGTGGGCTGGGTCCTGATACATAATCGGGCCTGGTTTGCAAATCGGAAAGGTTTTCCTTCGGGACGACATCGCCCTAATACCTGCGATAACACTGCGGGACAAGGGCTGAGTTCCGATTACAAACAGACCAATTAAGTATATGCACTACCAAATCAAGGGTACTAGTGGCTGGTTACAAATAAAATACTACCATTAATTGTAAAAGACCAATTGAAAAAGGAGCATGGACGCTGCCAACACTAGTGGCGCGTATGAAAACGCATCACAGTATTGCAGTACAGGAGAAGCTATGAAGCGGATTGCTCACGCTTTCGACGCTGATAAGAGAAAATTAAGAGTTTATTGAAAATGTTGACGTGGTTTTTGAACTGGTAGACCCCAGCAAACATGACATCCTCTTAAAGTTTGTAAAAGCCAAAATAACAGGGGATGCAGATCGAAATTGATGGTCAGAGACCTGACGCATAGCTGGGAGTTAGTAAGGGAAATCCTTGAATAAAACTACGCTACTAGGCTTACTGTGGGTTATGCTTGCAAAATATTTAGTGCTACACAGAATAAGAATGAAAGCATAGCCACTTGGGGACATAAAACAGAAACTGACCTAAGGGAAGCTGCTAAGCGGGTTTGTAAGCCAGAAGAAACATTACGAGCGACTGGCCTCATTAAGCACTTGGGAAAGGCCTGTTTTGTACAAGGACTGTACAACTAACGCATACAATCTATCGTTCGAAGTAAAGGGGAGTCAATCCTCCTATCTCAGGCAATTCAAATGTCAATGGAGGAAGAAAGCGCTATTCTTTCAGTGAAAGAAAAATTTCCCACCGCAGCCAATGGGCCCCCCTTTAGGTGCAAAAATGTAACAAGTTAGGCCACACGGCCAACAGATGTTCAATACAGGATGGTTCCCCGTTCCCCATGCGAAAGCTATTAATAGCAATATGCACGGTACAAGAATAAAAATGTGTAATGCCCAAAAAGCAAAAAAAAATCTATAAAAAACACCAAACTAAAGTTACTTAAAACAAACGCTGCAATATGGTTCAACAAGATGTGCTGAGCCAGAGGTTAAAAACCAATCAACTTAACAATCAACGGAAAAACGAGACAAAAAATCACCAACGCCATCAGATTCCGGATTAACCAAGAAAAATTCTTATATTGTAAGAAACAGCATCTCAACCGACTATACCAACTGCATCTGGAGAGGGCCCACCATTACAACGGTATGTGGCAGCATGTCCAATATGTTATAGACGAACAAATAAATGAGCTAATGGAAAAACAATACCAAAAACTAAAAAAAAAAATGGATACACTAGCACATAAAACAAGCGAAATACAAAGGATTAAAGACAAAAAAAAGTTCAAAATACCAACAAAGAATAATCAACATGAATAACATACAATCAACGAACGAATAAACTCAAACCTTAGCACTGGGACCTAAATATGCAATAGAGCAGGAACTAACACTATATAAATGAATAATAGACACTGAAAATGCCATAAGAGCATTAGAACCAAAGATACAGAATACATACAGACATCTAGCAACCAAACAAATCAAACGGATTACCATGTCCAATAGAAAAAATTTACTACATAAAAGACATCAAAACAACTTAAATAACAAACAAGATTTTGCAAAGTAATGATGCTACAGTACTAAAAGGAGACAAAAGTAAGGCCATAATAATAATAAATACAGACACCTTAAACAAGAAGGTTGATACATTCATAAAAGATAATATAAAGCAAATAAAGATCCGACAGGAAAATATCAAAAAATAATCCAACAAACATTACAAAATAGCAAACTCTTAATAGAAAAACAAAACCAGAAATATCTGGTGAACATAAAACCAATGGCACCGAAGCTTAATATACAGGGTGGCCGAGAAGTCACCGCACACCCAGACAATACGCACCTCATACTCAATATAAGTTACTCAGCACAGCGCAGCACGCAGTAGAGCGTAAAATGGTAGGTTGGCAACAGTGTGCAAGAAAGTCCACACGTAATTTGCCGCAGCCACAGAATTTAGTTGTGTTTTCCGTATGGCTGACACAAGCAGTTACTCTATCGAGGAGCGCTTGGTGGCAAGTGTGTGGGTGCACGAGAGACAGCACACGGGACAAACCATGTCCCAAGTGATGGCTGCGTTCCGGTAACGGTTTAAAAAGGCTCCACCACGAAGAGCGACACTGCTGGATTGGGAAAAACGAGCGTTCGCTCTTGGAAGTGTTAAAGACAGGCCGCGGAGTGGGAAAAAGCAACGCGCTTGGAAACATATGCAGCGGTTGCCGCTTCCAATGAAGGTTCCCCAATGAATTCGACACGGAAACGATCGTCAGAGATTGGTGTGCCACGGGCAAATGCAAGACCACATGAAGAAAGGCTTGAATGTGAGGCCGTATCGCCCAACCTTTGTGAATGAACTGTCGGATGGCGACATGGATCGACGCTATGAATCGTGCCGTGCTGTGCTGAACACATTCTCAAGTGCCGTATCCCGCACAAAGGTTCTTTTCAGTGACGAATTTGCCATCTATCGCAGTGCGCGCGACAGATATGTGGTGTTCTGGTCAAAGGAGAATCCCAATTTCACGCAGGAGCTGGAACACAATCCACCACATGTGATGATATGGGCGGGTATGACATCAGATTATCTTATTGGACCTTACTTTTCCGATGGACCGGTGAATGCGGCATCTTATTGGGCAATGTTGGAGACATGGCTCATACCTCAGCTTAGAGACAGAGGACTCCTGGATGACGTGTGGCTGCAACACGATGGGGCACCCACACACTTCGCTCATTCTGTGCGCGATATTTTGAACGAACGTTTTCCAGGCCGCTGGATTGGCCGTGGCTCACCGACATCTCCGGCACCATTGCCATGGCCACCACGCAGTCCTGACCTTACCACACCAGACAATCCGTTGTGGGGTATTATCAGGGGAAGAGTGGCTGCGCGTCGCTACAACAACAACGAAGATTTGCGCAGAGCTGTAGAAGACGCCTTTCGCACAATTACTCCAAAATGCTCCGACATATGTCAAAGAGGACATGGAGGCGCATCCGTTTGTGTGTCCAGCATCAAGGTGCACAAGGCGTACTAAGTGATTCAAATCAAATTATGGTAGCGTATTGGTCGGTGTACGGTGACTAACTTTAACAGGCACGAATGGCTCCCTGAGGATGGTTTTATGAAAAACCGAAACATGGAGTTCCAATAATTTTAGTGATTTATCTTTTTAATATTTAATATATTAACATTGATTTCGTGTGATTCATAAGTGCATGTGTTGGTGAAATAAAAGTGAGCTTTAACAGCTGTTTTAATTGTGGTCGTGAAGGACACGTCGCTAAAGACTGTCAGCGGAGACCGACGCATACAGGCGATTTCGGTAGAGAAACCGAAAATACTTGTGGGAGTGTCGGTAGGGACACTCGATTTAAGAGCGGTGTCGGTAGAAACACCGACAATTCAAGGGTTGGATGAGATCGGGAAACGACGGACGGAAATTGTCGAGCAACCCGACTGCTGCCCGCCGGTTCAAGTGAATGGTTGCCCGCAATTCACGGTCAACGAATGTAAGGAACATTACCATTCAAAATTAGACACCGTAACTATAGTTAAGTTGAAATTTCTCATAGATACTGGAGCAGATATTTCAGTTGTAAGGAGCACCAGTTTGAGACCAGGATTTAGCTATGAATCTACTTAGGGCATTAACCCTTTCCGCTCGACTGTCGCGGCAGCCCCGACAGCCTAAATATTGAGTTGCGCTCGCATGTCGGGTGAGACCCGCACAAACTTTTCCATTTACGTAGCTCGTGTGTC
>Ga0136643_10010346_pt1 | contig 13776 bp, 10 predicted proteins | sample TergutLab28metaG_FD_96883 | JGI IMG/M metagenome (GOLD analysis project Ga0136643, IMG submission 96883) | Labiotermes labralis P1 segment gut microbial communities from Petit-Saut dam, French Guiana - Lab288 P1 (version 3) (version 3) | ecosystem: Host-associated > Arthropoda: Insects >...
CAGCACTATATATGGACGGTGCAAAGTAGGCCGGGAACATTAGGAACAGAATACATTTCCGTGCGGAGAAGCATCCGTATTATTGATTCTGATGATTTCAATACCGCTATTTACATGAGTTGGATGGGAATGAATATGCCTGTAATTACGTCCTATAGCAGAGAGTTGAGCGTTAATGGCCGTGTGAGTAGAATGGAGTGACAACTCGTGGAACAAAGGGTAGTCGCAAAAAGCACTTGCACCACATGGCGTTTAAGACACAGCAAGAAGCTGAAAATGCGGAAATGTATGCTGAAATGGCACAAGCTAACGAAAGAGCAGCGGTGCGAATGAAGTCAAATGCTGATTATGAACAAAGTCGCGCCAGACAAGCATGGGAAGATGCTGACATGGGCGAAGAACAAGCAAAAACAATGTGGGAACAGGTAGACCAAGCGACTAATAAATATAGCGAAGTTGCTCAAATGAAAGATGAAGCCTACGCTGAATTACTGGAAATAGAGCGGTTAATCGAAGAAAAAGGTGTAGGACTTCATGAAGCCGAGCTATTAAACCCACAGGCTGTAAAAATGGCGATGGATAAAATTGTTGCTGATTATAGGGAGCAGGAGCGAAGAAACGCCGCCCCAAGGCAACCTCAACGACCAGCTCAGCCAGTAAGAAAGCGGTCGTATGATGTGCGATAGGCGCACAAATTTCAAAGAAGGAAGGTGATTGATGCCCCAAATCAACACAAATTATGAAACAATGGGAGCAAATGCACTACAACGTATTCCGAAACAAAAAACCGTCATAAGACAACCACAGAACTCCATATGCTTTATAAATGGGAGCAGTAAAACTGGAGGTGCGGGTTGCATGACGGATGACACCACCCACAATAGTCAGCAAGCCGCGCACACCGAAACACAATTATTACTCATAGCAGAACAGAGCAGTGATTTTGTAAAAGCGTTCAAAATAGGTGTGTTAAAACAATTACATAGTAAGAAGCTATTATCAGATAGGCAACTAAATCAACTTATATCATTACAGAAATAACAGAACGTCTTGCATATCTCCATCGTTATCGTTATAATAAATGATGGAGATATACTATTTTTACGAGGTGAACTTATGAAGGACAAGCTACGGGTAGCCGCCTATTGCCGAGTGTCAACAGACAAAGATGACCAGATTAACTCTCTGAACAGTCAACGGCAATATTTTACTGACTACATCAAAAATCGGAAAGAGTGGACTTTGGTTAATGTCTACTATGATGAAGGTATTTCTGGCACATCAACTAAAAAGCGTAAAGGCTTTAATACCATGATTGCCGAAGCCAAGATGAAAAATATTGACATTATCCTAACAAAAGAAATTAGCCGTTTTGCGCGGAATACTCTCGACAGCCTGAAATATACTAGGGAATTAAAAGACCTTGGCATAGGTGTTCTCTTTATCTCCGACAATATAAACACCCTTGACCCAGATAGTGAGTTGAGACTGACTATTATGGCATCAATTGCTCAGGAAGAAAGCCGTAAAACCTCCGAGCGTGTGAAGTGGGGGCAGGCTCAACGAATGAAAGCAGGAGTAGTTTTTGGACGTGATATGCTTGGCTACTTTGTGAAAGACGGAAAGTTGATTATCAATCATGACGAAACAGAAATTGTAAAGTTGGTATTTCACAAATTTTTGAATGAAGGTAAAGGCACTCATGTTATAGCTAGAGAGCTTCGAGAAGCAGGATTGCGACCCAAAAGAGTTAAGCTATGGAGTAATGTTACTGTATTGCGTATTCTCCGCAATGAGAAATATGTAGGCGACCTTTTGCAAAAAAAGACCTTTACTCCAGATTATTTGACCCATGCAAAAAAATATAACCGTGGGCATGAAGATATGATTTATTTGCGCGACCATCACGAACCAATTATAGATAGAGAAACATGGGATAATACGCAAAAAGAACTTGCAAAGCGTTCTCCTAGTGACGAGCAGAAATCAAAACATAGCAACCGTTATTGGTGCAGCGGTAAAATGGTATGCGGCGAATGTGGGCACCGTTTTGTTAGTCGTACTAAAAATCTGAAAAATGAAAGAAAGTATAAAGCGTGGCGGTGTTACGCTGCAGGTATGCACGGTCAGCGTAAGGTAGACACCTATGGAGATGAAATAGGATGCAATTCTGGTGCAATAAATGATAAGGTAGCTTTAACCTGTGCAAAATTTGTTGTTGACCATATACGACTCAACAAAGAACAAATCATCAAAGAATTATCTAATGACATCAGGATGGTGCTATCTCAAGATATTACAATCATTGACGTTCAAAAACTACATGGTAAAATAGACGACATTAATGATAAAAAGACAAAAGCTATAAATGCCATGATAGAGGGTACAATCGACAAAGATGACCTAAAACTGATGAATGAACGCTATAACAACGATATTTCCATAATCCAAGCCCAAATATTTGAAGCTGAAAACGCTCATAGCTTGCAGCAAACACTTGTCTCAAGAATAAACGATTGTATAACAGAAATTCGTAACGTGGTTAATATGAGCTTTGAAAATGAAATGGTCTATCGTGAGCTTATCGAAAAAATGATTGTTCGAAATGACAAAATTGTAGATATGTTTATGAACTTCGTACCTTTTGGCGTTCGGATTAAATGGGCTGCTTCTGGTAAGATGGAGAAGTATAGTGTAGATGTAGAGATGGTAGAGATGTTAACGACCGACTAATTAAGATAGGCGATTTTGATACGCATATAGGCACCGAGGAACTTGGCCATTTAGAGATGATTGGCACAATAGTTTATCAACTAACGCGCAACCTAACTATTGATGAAATAAAGGCAGGTGGTTATCAAGATTATTTTGTAGACCATACCGCAGGAATTTATCCGGCGGGGGCTTCGGGATCTCCATGGAGTGCGGCGGGAATGCAGTCAAAAGGTGATGTTATTGCGGATTTAGTAGAGGATATGGCTGCCGAACAGAAGGCTCGTGTAACGTATGACAACATATTACGCATGGTAGATGACCCAGATGTGCGTGACCCGATTATCTTCCTGCGTGAACGTGAGATAGTACATTTTCAAAGATTTGGCGAATGCTTAGAGATAGCAAAAGAACGGATAAATAGGAAAAACATATACGCTATTAATCCGGCGTTTGATAAAAGTTAGTTTATCTAATGGATTCTGAGGAGTCAAATGGAGAATTGGTCGCATCGGTACGGTATCTAGTTATCATGATTATTTTCTAAAACTATGCGGTATGGTCAGTTGGTCTAATTCTCGGACCAACTGATTTTTTTTGCATTTCTGCTTCGAAAGCATTTCAAACAGTTATGACAAAATATGCGGGGTAATATCTAGCATTATCTTGATTTCACAAGGTCTTTATTGTAGAATTTACATAAATTGACGGTAGTACGTCTAAAAGCAGTAATCACAAATGGGTAAGGATTGTGTGAAAGTATTTACATTATAAAGGGGAATTGATTATGAAAAAAAGCAAACTCACGAAAAAGGTTTTATCCTTCGCGTTGGCGTTGATAATGATGCTTGGGATTGTTCCGGCCGTATTGGTGTATGCTGATAACGCAATTAACGTTACCATTGACGGTGTAGTGGTCGTTTTTTCAGACCAACATCCAGTCAATATAGACGGTCGCATCCTTGTACCTGTTCGTGGGGTGTTTGAGGCAATGGGATTTGAGGTTGAATGGGACGAAGATACAAATACAGCGATTATAACCAATGCCAATTACGAAATGCGCATTACCATAAATAACAATGTTTTTACCACCAATGGGATAAACCATGCACTTGATGTACCCGCACAGATTATCGGAGGCAGGACAATGGTGCCGATACGTTTACCCCTTGAGAGTGTTGGTTATGCCTTAAATTGGGATGGGGTAATAAACACGGTTTTGATTTCAACAGACGGTACGGTACCAGTTGTCGCAACACCTAAACCATGGAGCAATGAACCAAACTGGTCAGGACGCGATATAATTGTTCGTGTTAATGGAGAAGTTGCAGATATTCCTTTTCGTTCTATTACATCAATATTGTTTCTTTCGATTGGACCTGTGTTAAATGCATTAAATCTTCCGGAAAATCATGTCCAATTCATTCAAAATGCAGAAGGCGAGTATGCTTTGGCATCCGGAAATCCCGCTCAAGTTTTAAGTGGCGTTTCGTTCTCTAGCCGCCCCTATGATTTACGCCAGCATATAATGGCTGAATTATTAAACGTAGATATAGTTTTTGATATGTATTATAGAACAATTGACATCACTTCAAATTCGCAATCGGGAGGCCTATCAAGAGTTTTACCCGTACAATACATACCTAGGTATGGCTGGGTGCGTATGACGAATGAAATGTTAAGAGATGTAGAAAGACTGATTGGAGAAACAGTTGTTAACCAAATAGCTGAAGAAGGGATTACAGTTGTCTTTTGTCCATATCTATCCGCAGGGAATAGGCGTTTTGCATATGACTATGTTAACCGTCCATATCTTTCGCTTTTTACGCACACACATCGGGCAGGGACAGGCAGTAACTATCTGGCGCGTCGCTTTTATGGAAGTTTGTATCGCCCGGGAATTATATCTCAACAAGGTACGATGCCTTCTAGAGGGACATATTCGCTAGGTATGCATTTATTTTACCAGGCCGAGAGCGGCCTGCTTGCTCCTGATTGGACTAGAACAAGTGCTTTTAGATATTTAGATACCGCCAGAGCAGAAACGCAGGAATTACTTGCCAACCCGCTCCACACAGATCCCTATCGTTTCTTAGGAATAGGTCGCCATTTTTGCGAAAGAACTGGTAACTTTTACAATGGAAATTTCCAAGTTGGTCAATTTTGGTGGCGTACTGTTACCGAGCAGGATGCTATTGTTGGCCATTACCGGCTATATACATTTATCGTAAATGGCTATGAAGTTATCTACAGAGACTGGTATGGGGATAGAGTGGAAGAAGGACGATCTCGCATTGGGCAAGATTGGATTCTCTATCAAACAGGCTGCCCATATTTAAACGGATTTGCAACGATGGAACGCCAAATGCTTGATTAGACCTTTGGTAGCTTTCTAGATGAACGTTAAATCGCTAAGGGTTGTAATGTCCTCATTCTACACAATTTCGCGCAATGTAGAATGAGGACTTTCTTTATATTCAATCTTTCACTTGATATTTTTATGAAAATAATTTATAGTGACAACTCTGTTCAATCGATGTATGGACAATTGCGTGATTTTTTATGGGAAAGGAACTTTTCAAGAATTGAAAAAATTATTGTGTACATTCTAAATTAAACGACCATATCTTAAGGAGATCTTAATGCAAAAACTAACCTATTTTTTACGCCCATATAAATGGGCTGTACTATCAATGATTGTTCTTATGTTTATTCAAACTTTTGGACAACTACTACAACCTCACTTTACTGCAGATATCATTAACTATGGTGTGCTAGAGGGTGATACTACCTTTATTTGGCGTACTGGAGGCATTATGCTTTTGGTGGTCATATTTACAGCCGCAAGTTCTATTGGTGCGTTATATTTTTCGAGTAGGCTTGGAGCAACATTGTCTAGAGATTTTCGCAAGGCAATTTACAATAAAGCGACAAATTTATCGCTTTCAGAGTTTAATGAAATTGGCTCTGGTAGTATGATAACGCGTAATACCAACGATATCGTACAGGTGAGTTCTATTTTTGTGTTTGGTATACAATTTTTATTGCCTGGCCCAACGATGGCAATTGGCGCGCTTATTCTTGCATTAATGCGTGATCGTGTTTTAACACTCATTTTGCTGGGTGTTGTCGTTGTCGCTTTAAGCGTTGGTTATGTGGTTTGCTTTAAAGCACTGCCGCATTTTATGGCGTTGCAACCGAAAATGGACAATATAAATAAAACTATGCGAGAAATCATAACCGGGGTACGTGTCATACGTGCGTTTAACCAACAAGGCAGAGAGCACGACCGCATAACAAATGTAGCCGCTGATTATGCCCAACTGTCTGTAAAAATAAATAAGATATTTGCTGTATTTATGCCGGCAATATTTTTGGCTATGAATATTGGTACTATTTTTATTTTGTGGTTTGGTGGCGTAAGAGTCATTGATGGCAGTACCCAAATAGGAAATATTATGGCTGTTATTGAATACTCGGTGCATATCATGCTTGCGATTATGATGATGTCTTGGGTGGTGCTTTCTATTCCAAGGGCCCAGGTTTCTGCAAACCGCATAAACGAAATTTTGGATGTGGAGAATATAATCATGGACGGCACAAAACCTGTACCTGCTATAGAAAGCCTAAGCTTTAAGAACGTTGACTTTGCATACCAGGACGCAGATGAATCTGTACTGTCGGACATAAGCTTTGAGGTATCTAGAGGGCAAACATTAGCAATTATGGGTACTACGGGATCAGGTAAATCTACATTGGTAAATCTTATACCCCGTTTTTACGAAAATACCAAAGGTAGTATAGAAATTAATGGCATAGATATAAAAGATTTTCCTGTAAAAGAATTACGTAAAACGATAGGTTTTGTTACTCAAAAGCCCATCATGTTTAGCGGTAGTGTAAAAGATAATATTGATTTTGGAAACAGTGCAACAGATGCAAAAATTGCCGAAGCAATGGATACAGCCCAAGCGACAGCTTTTGTGGAAGAAAAAGAAGGCGGGCTTGAGGAAAAAGTATCCCAAGGCGGCACAAACTTTTCCGGTGGACAAAAACAGCGGCTTAGTATTGCGCGCGCTTTAGCGCGTAATGCAAAATTGTATATTTTTGATGATAGTTTTTCTGCACTGGATTACAAAACTGACCGTGACTTGCGGGTAAGCCTGCGAGAAAAAGTTAAAGATTCTATATTTATAATTGTGGCCCAGCGTATAAGCACCATAAAAAATGCGGATCAAATAATTGTATTAAACGATGGGCAAATTGCAGCAAAGGGAACCCATAAAGAATTGCTTAAAACAAGTCAAATTTACCAAGACATTGTATATTCCCAATTAGACGAAGCGGAGGCATTGGCATAATGAATGATAATCAAACCGTAGAAAGAGACGAAAATTACGACCCATTAGCCTTTGACGCAAACTGGGGTAATGATAAAGTTAAAGATGCAAAAAAGACTGTAAAGCGCTTGTTTCGCTATGTTGTGTTTAACAAATCCAGCTTTTTGTTTGCTTTGATAGGTATTGTGGTTTCGGCAGTATTGTCATTATGGCCCATACTGCTTTTAGGGGATGCGGTTACGGAAATATTTAATGGTATATTTGCGTTCTTTATGCATGGTGTCCCATTTAGTATGAATAACCGTACAATTATTAACATCCTCATCATTCTTGCAATAATTTATGCTATCAATTTTACCCTTGACTATATTAATCAAATTTTGATGGGTAATATCGCCCATGATGTGGGCTTAAAAATGCGTAAGCAAATTAGTAATAAATTAAACCGTTTGCCTCTGAGTTATTTTGACCGAAATAAGCGCGGAGATATTTTGAGCCGCACTGCCAACGATGTAGATGCTATATCAAACGGCCTGGCAGATTTTCTGCCACAGCTTTTAAGCTCGACGGTAATGGTACTTGGTGCGCTTGTAATGATGTTTTATATCAACTGGATACTAACCATTGTTGCACTGGTAACTCTGCCAATTGTTATGGGGCTTATTGCTGTAATTTCTAAAAAAAGCAAAAAGTTTTTTGATACAACCCGCAAGCGTTTGGGTGAGGTAAATGGGCATATTGAAGAATCCTACACTGGACAAGTTGCAATAAAGGCATATACGGTGGAAGAGAAAGTATTAGAAGATTTTGAAAAATACAATAACGCGTTGTATGAAGTAGAAGTAAAGTCTTCATTTTTCTCCGGACTTCAAGATCCTTTGTCGCGAATAATTAATGGGCTTGGATATGTAATACTTGCTGTGGTTGGAGGTATTTTTGTTGTAAATGGCCGTTTGCCTATTGGGCGCGTACAATCATTTATCCAATATTCTTCTATGTTTAGTGGGATGATAGGTAGCGGCGGATATATGTGGATAATGATGCAGTCTACACTGGCCGGCAGTGAACGTGTGTTTGAATTTTTGGATGAAGAAGAAATTGTTACGACAGGTGAAGTGCCTATTGCAGAAGTTTTAGGGGAAAAAGTGGCCGGTAAAATTGAATTTGATAATGTTAAATTCGGTTATTCGGACGATAATATTTTGATAGAAAATATTACCCTAAGCCTTAACCCCGGCGATAAAATTGCTATTGTAGGTCCAACAGGTGCAGGTAAAACAACACTTGTAAATTTGATTATGCGGTTTTACGATTTGCAAGGAGGCTGCATAAAGCTGGATGGGGTAGATACAAAGAAAATTTGTGTAGACGATTTACGAAGCCACTTTGGTATGGTTCTACAGGATACATGGATATTTAATGGTAGTGTCTATGATAATATTTCCTATGCACGGCCAAGTGCAACAAAGGAAGAAGTTATTGAGGCCGCAAAGGCTGCTAGAATTCACAGATATATACAAACCCTACCAAAGGGATATGACACAATTATTGGGGATGAAAGCACAAATATTTCTGGGGGGCAAATGCAGCTGCTTACAATCGCACGTGTGTTTTTGGAAAATCCGGAAATTTTAATACTGGACGAGGCTACGTCGAATATAGATACTTCTACGGAGCTTGAAATTCAAAAATCTATGAAGCGGCTGATGCGCGGGCGTACGAGTTTTGTAATTGCTCACAGGCTGTCTACTATTAAGGATTCTGACGTGATACTTGTTATGGATAAGGGCAGTATTGTTGAAGTTGGTTCTCATGAGGAATTACTAGCTAAGGATGGATTTTACGCAGGACTTTATAATAGCCAGTTTGAGGTGGCATAGAATACGAAAGATCCTTCGTGACTTTGCTCCCCTATATATGATATAGCTATTGATAGCTTTACATTTTGACTTTTAAGAAAGATGGTGAACTCGTTATGAGGATAAAACGAGGTATTAGCTCAGTATGGTTGAAAGACCTTCCGCAGTCATGCTGAGCGTAAAGAATTAAAGTGCGGAAAGGCTCAACCATACTCTACAATATCCTGACAAAATAAACATATAAAGGAGAATGGTTGTGAAACACTTAAAAACAGTAGCAGGAAAACACAAAGCACTTATAGCCGTGTTTATAATAATGGGGTTGTTTTGGACGTTTCTAATGAATTTTGCCCCACTCTATTTTCAAACCGTTGTAGATAATTTTACTGACGGTTCTTTAACGATAGCAAACATCGCCATATACGGAACAGTCCTGATTTTGCTTTACATCATGGGTTACTTGATAAACTACCCATGGGATAAGCTGTCGCGCAGTATAGAGCAAAGTTTAAAACTTATAGCTTTGCGTAAAATTTCTGTAATAGATTACCAAGCATACACTAAGCTTGGTGCTGGCTCGCTTATTCAAAAAATAGAAAACGGCTCATCTGCAGGTAAGAGTATTCTTTTTGATTTTTATTTACGACTTGCTGGTGAACTGTTGCCATCCATGGTTTTCAGTATTGTTTTTGTATTTTTAATTAACCGAACGGTTATGGCGGTAATCGTACTGGGTTATATTGTTGTTTTTGCTGTATCAAATGTTCTGTTAAAAGTCTTGTATAAAGTAAAAGAACGCATTCTTGTGAACGAGGAGAAGTTTAACCACTTTCTTGTGCGTGGCTTTATGGAAATGGTTACATTTCGAATCAACCGTCGCTTTGCTGGTGAGATTAAAAAAACGGAAGATGCTTCAAAAGAAATCGTATCTTCGGCGGTAAAAATACAAATGGTACATGAGGCTTTCTTTACGATTTTTGCAATTCTTGTAGGTTTTGTAAAAATTGGAATTATCATTTATGGTTGGACTACCGGTGCATTAACAATTGGGCAGATTGTGGCACTCCTTTTGCTTGTAGATAACGCATATCAACCGATTGCTATTTTTAATGTAGATTATGTTGCGTACAAGTTGAATAAAATCGCTTTTGCTCGTTACGCGGAGTTTCTTGACAGCAAGGATGATATTCGACTTTCACAAGGCGATATTATTTCTAAGCTAAAGGGGAATATTTCGTTTTCACAAATTGGTTTTAATTATGGTGAACGTGAAATATTTGCTGATTTTAATCTAAATATTGAAAATGGCAAGACAATCGCTTTTGTAGGTGAGAGTGGTTCAGGAAAATCAACAGCTGTAAAATTATTGGTAGGATTGTTGCAACCGGATGAAGGTAGTGTGGTTGTTGATAATTTTGACCTAAGCAAAACCAATCTTAACAGTTACTATGCCCATATAACCTATCTTCCGCAAGAACCTTCTATATTTAACGGAACGCTTAGGGAAAATCTTGTGTTTGATGAAACGTTTGGTGATACTGCGTTAATAAATGCGCTTATAGGCGTAGGGTTGGACGGATTACTATCTAAACTTGATAAGGGGCTTGATACACCGTTAGGTGAAAGAGGCATTAGCTTATCGGGTGGAGAACGTCAACAACTTGCCCTTGCGCGCTTGTGGTTTTCAAATGCTTGCATTGTTATTTTAGATGAAGCGACATCAGCTATTGATAACCTAACGGAAGAATCTGTGATGAAGAATGTGATGGCTCTGCTTAAAGGTAGAACAGTTATTGCTATCGCTCATCGATTAGATTCAATTACGGCATTTGATGATATTATTCTATTCCAAGATGGACGCATAGCGGAACGAGGGCATTTTGCTGAATTGATTGATAAACGTCAATTGTTTTACGAATTGTATAATAGAAATATTGCCATGAAGAAATAGACGAAATGTAAAATGCAAAAAAAATCAATTGGTGCAATTTTAAACAATGCCCCAAATTTGATTTTCACACCAACTGTCCCCATCTTTGGGGGCAGTTGTTTTATATATGCTAATTTAGTAGATGGATAAGAGAAAGAAGAAAAAAAGGGTTAAAATGTGTTTATCGAAAAAAACACCAATAAGCAACATTCCAGCTTTGTCTACGATACTTGCGAGCCTTAATATTTGATCCTCTCAAAAATTTTTTAAATTATTTAAGTGTTTTTGCAAAAGTCGTTGTATTGTTTAGTATAAGCGCTTATAAATAAAACCGAGAGGAAGTAAACATTATGAAAAGCAAGAGAAGTAAGGGTTTTGTAAAAGTGGCGATTACATCCGTCCTATCTATAGGGTTGTTTGGCGTAGGCTATGGATGAAGCGGCACAATATGCGGCATGGTACATTTGGGAAACAATGGGGGAAAGTGTAATCGGAGGTGATTTTTTTGAAAGATGATGAGTTGATTCCAAAACTTCTAAATAGAGAGCAAGATGCTTATTTGTACCTAATGGATGCTTACAACAAACTTCTTTGGGTGATAGTTGGCGGTATTTTAGGCAAAGTAGGAACAGTCCAAGATATAGAGGAGTGCATAAGCGATGTTTTTATCCAACTTTGGAAAAATCCCCAAGCGTTTAATCAGCAAAAAGGTACGTTGAAATCATACGTAGCCGTTATCGCAAAGAGCAGGGCATTAAACACATACAAGAAACTGACCAGAGTAAAAATTATCGAACTTAACGAAGCAATCCAATCAACAGATGATGATTTGTTTGACTACATCGTAGAAAAGGATATGAGTCAAGAACTCTATGATGCTATCCAAACTTTAGCCGAACCCAATAAGGAAATCCTTATGCGCCGATATTTTTTCGACGAAAAACCTAGAAGAATTGCGGAAAGCATTTCTATGTCTATAAAAGAAGTTGAAAACAGGCTGTATCAAAGCAAGGTAAAGCTACGAAAAAAATTAGAAGGAGGAAGTTACTATGGCTAAAAAAAATTTAATTTCTGAATTATCGGAACAACAGCTTGACGAATTACTAGCTTATACACCTACTTTTTCTGATAAAAACCATGCGAACATTAAGGCCCGATTTATGGAAGAAGCAAGCCGCAAAGTGGAAAAGACAAAGAGGCCCTTTAGGAAAGCGTTTTTGCCGTATGCCGCAGCAATACTGATACTGATGACATCTACAGCAGTATTTGCAGCCGTAACATACCTTGACCTTGGACATATTTTTAACTCCTTTTTCAACAATGCAAATGTCACCAATAGGTTTGATGTAGGCAAAACGGTTGTGCGAGAAGGAATTGAAATTACCGTAATTTCTGTATACACAGATGGGTTGCAAGCATACGCAATGTTAGAAATTGCAGATTTGCAAGAGAATAGGCTATCAAACAACTTGGGACTGGTATTTGAAAATAGATATTACCATGCTTATATCGTTACCCCTATTATTTATAGTGAAGCGACAAGAACAGCATTGGTAAGCATTAGAATTGATTATCAAATTCCACTAGACACAAACATGGCTTTTACCATCAACGATCTCTTGTTAGGTGCTAGAAATGTTATATTTGAGCCTATTGCATTTCCATTATCTTTGCACGCACGACAAAGGGATATGATTGTTCGTGCTGAATGGGAAGAAGCAGCTTCAAAGGGATTGATTGTTGATGGCGGAACAACCGCTAGGACCGGGCTGGAGGAAGAACCTCAACTTTTCTTGCACATAAACGAAATAGAAGAAACACTCCCAAACGCTGATTGGGCTGTAATTACCAACATTGGGTTGAATAACGAATTTTTGCACATTCAAATAAGAAGGACAGAAACATGGAATCTTGATTCAAATTTTGGTCATCTGAATTTGCTGGATGAAAACGATGAGCCGATATGGTCTATATTTAGTATTCGGCGTGGTGATTATACAGAGTATGTTTTTGATATTGGTTCTGCTGATAGGCTTGATGAAATAACTTTAGCTTTTGCAGGAATGGTGGTTGATGCAGTGGTTCCTGGTCCTTGGGAATTTGACATTTCTATTGCTGCACAAGCTGAAAAGGTATCGGCGATGTTAGAAATTCAAAATTCACAATATTTTAACCAAGCTGATATAACAATTTCACCAATGACTACTTCAATTCGATTTTTTGCAACAAATGAAATGGATTCTCTCGAGTTTGTAAGAAGAATGAGAGGTTATGTAATGGACTTTGGCGACCCGTTTATAACGCTTAAAGATGGCACTACTGTAGAATTGTTTCCCGATTCTGTCATGTTTGGAAGCGATGGTGGAATAAGTAACTTCAATAGCTTCTATTTTGATATTTCGCAAATATTCTCTATCACCATTCTTGATGATGAACATTTGATAGAACGATAAAGTATGACTGAATATAACGGTGTTGAAGTAGAAAATGCATATTAGTGGAACAATACTCAATGCATTTTTTCAACTCTAATTAGACCATATCGTCGTGTAAATGGAGTCCATCTACCAATACGGTATCTATTATCATTTCTTATTCCATACCAATCTTCGATTCGTTCATCAAAGTACGAATCGAAAAAATCGTCACGTATAATTTGAGTGTCCATAAAACGGTCATTTCTAACTAAAACCAATATCGGGTCAGTGCCAATTTCAATATAATCATTCCTGGTCAGTTCCAATCGCATGATTCCAATTGTTCCAACAAACCCATTTATGTAAGGGGTGGTCAGCCATATTGAAACTCTGCAAAAAATTACGATTAAGGGAATAAACACGCATAAAAATACCACTATAATTTTTCTCCTTAAACTCAACTTCATGCCCCCAATACTATAAATACTGCGCTGATAACGCTTTTTTCCGGACATTAG
>Ga0136643_10010347_pt1 | contig 13775 bp, 11 predicted proteins | sample TergutLab28metaG_FD_96883 | JGI IMG/M metagenome (GOLD analysis project Ga0136643, IMG submission 96883) | Labiotermes labralis P1 segment gut microbial communities from Petit-Saut dam, French Guiana - Lab288 P1 (version 3) (version 3) | ecosystem: Host-associated > Arthropoda: Insects >...
GAGCACTTATAAGAGCTGAGAGAAGAGAGGATATTGATACAACAGGAGCACTTATAGGAGCTGACAGTAGAGCGGACAGATATAACAGGAGCAGTTACAGGAGTTGAGATGAGAATGGATATAAATACAACAGGAGCACTTATAGGAGCTGAGAGAAGAGTGGATATAGATATAACTGGACTACTCATAGGAGCTGACAGTAGAGGGGATGTATACAACAGGAGCACTTATAAGAGCTGAGAGAAGAGAGGATATTGATACAACAGGAGCACTTATAGGAGCTGACAGTAGAGCGGACAGATATAACAGGAGCAGTTACAGGAGTTGAGATGAGAGTGGATATAAATACAACAGGAGCACTTAAGTGAACAGAGAGTAGAGTGGAGTTAAACAGCCATACTTATGGGAAAACAGAGAAGAATGGAGAAGGATTTTTATAGAACAAAGATGCTAGTGGAAACATCAATGGATGTTAGCATAAAATATAATAAATATTTTTCAAAATGTTTATATTTAATAGGAGTGGCCTTATCCTACAAGAACAGAACCACTTACAAACACTTGTGCCTGGTACAGTGTGAAAATGCTATAACATTGACACATGAAACAAATAAAGTAGGAATGTCAAAACTGGGAACTTCATACACAAAACAGTCATATGTTTTCAGTCTTCCATAATCTCTGCAATGCTCTAAATAACACATTTCATCATGTAACATCATCCATTTTTCATTCCAAAATACTTATGAATTTTATGGCATGGGTGAAAATAAACATTTCCATCAACTCTTGATATTTCAAGTATTTGTTCACAACAGTGTAAAGTACAAGTTATCAAAAAATACGGAAAGAAAATATCACATTAGGTTTTTAAATAAAATTCAGAATTCAAATGGTTATATCCTGCTACAAAAGAATGACAATTCATATAGGACTCATGGTCTCACAACACCTTACTGTGTATTTCCACACAAGGTCTGTATGCTATCAACACACAGGATAACTAACTACAAAGGCTGAGGTATATTATTATTATTAATGCTCTGACTCACAATATGACAGATGAAATGTGGATAGCCTGAAGGGAACAAACATACTCGTAGTGCACGCATTAATGTATATCAGACTTCATTTTAAAACGTGTCCTTAAACTTGGCACGATTTTACAATGGTTACATGTAACATTAAAAAAAAAGAAAGCACTTGTACATGAGATATCAGGCTTGAATGCAGTGAAAATCAAAACCTTCTAAATTGGTGCTGTGTGGAATAGTAATGTCTATTAAGATTCTGGGGAAGCCTTCTGCCTCCATTTTCATGACAGAAAATGGAGGAAGCAGGTTGCTTTAGTGCAATGAGGTGGCATATCTGAGAACAAAGCCATCTTACATTTTTCAGTGACATACATTCTGTGACAGGGAGTGAAGTTTCTGTGGGGCCAGTTGGTGTAAAATGCTGCTAAAAGTATTCCCAAATGCATAAACTTCCATTCTTCTGAAATGTCGTGCCACATACCATCTTGCAGCATTCAGGAGCTACCTGTTACTCCTAACTTAACATTTAAAAAACAGGAAAAGTTTCTGTCTTCCAGAATGTGGAGTGACATAACCTGTTGCATTGTTCTGAAGCTACCTGTTTGTCACCATCTTAATATTCATCACCATAAGAACATCAAATAACATTCACAACTATTTTCCTTTTCAGACAACTGTTTGAAGAGATGGTTTCAAAATACTGCTCATAATGCTTAAAGAATTTTCATTCTTAGCACATATTTTTATAATGTTTGTATCTCTTTGAACTGTATTTCCTATCCATTTAACTATTCACATAGTAGCTGCCATATCACAAGTTCCAGTACACACATAATTACATTACGCAACCCTGTAATAATTAAACATTACTGCAAGCAACTGGTAAATAAATATGGAAAATGACAACACAACCAAAAAAGCAACAAAAATGTGTCAAAAAATTCTTGATATTAATGTATACAATAATAAACTGGTAATATCCATTGTGTGTGCGCAGATGGGTCGTACGTAAACTGATAATACATTGTAGCACCTAACACAACAACTATCAATGAAATTGACAGCGACTGCGTCACTTCATTTGTTTCACTGTCACATAAATTATGTTGGCCCGTCATTATGTATAATGATCTAAATACAGAGGATTCTTTTGTTTTCAGTGTGTTTGAGCTATATCTGAAATGCGTAGTTATGTTGTATGAGAGAGAAAACTACTACATGATTTGTAACGCAATTATATTTGTAAATCTGACTTTTTATCACATCACTCAAAGCGCATAGTATTGCAGACATTGTTTTTGTAGTATTATGCAAAACATGGAAACACTTGGGCACAAAAGTCCTGTGTTCTGCCTGTGAAGCCAGTTTCAGATTCGTAGCACAAGAAAAAATAGCGTATGACTTCGAAAATAAAAATAACCCAGAGATTCGGAGAACTTCTAAGGTCAATGCTGTGTCATTTGGCTAGTACTCCCCAACTTTTCAAAGAAATCTGGTGCCATCAAAACAATGAGAAATACTCATCTGTTGGGAAGGTCTCACATACTAGAAATCTTAGATATTCAACTACATTAGTGTAAATACAGCCAATGTCAGAAATGATCTCTAGAGCACGGTGAGGAAAATGTTCAAGACTAGTGCTGATTTCATCATATTTCTGTTCAGTTTTGTCTAACAAAATTTTGGATTGCTAACATGATGTGCCAGTCCACTCATAAAACCTGAAACCCAGGTTTCTTTAACTCCAGATACTGCATTTGATCTGTCATAGCCATTACTGTCATCAGCTGTGTCATTCCCCATCTCAATATGCTTTTGTGAGGTATACATTGAATACATACAGGTCTTATGTAAATAGTGTTTCTTTACATATAAATAAACACACAAATAAATGCATAAACAACTATAGCAACAGCTACATAAACAAATCAATATGTGAGAAGGACAAGGACGAAGGGGACAGTCTGGCATAAATTTCAGGGTTTTACAGTCTGAAAAGAAAAGTATTTACAGAACCATAAGCAAATTATGAGAGACAGGATGATTCAAACACAGAAAAAATAAGAACACAGACAGTGAACTAAAAATAAATTACCTTAAATCAGTAAAGGCTGGAACACTCTCTTAAAAATCCAAAAACACCTTGCACAGGAGAAGACAAGATTCAAGTTTACTGTATTGCAGGACAATAATTCTGATCTGTGACCGTAAATTTTTCATAGTGGTGGTAGAAAAATACACATCATGAATGACATGGCCTTCATCTGCCCTAACCAGAGTAAGTGTTATTTTCAACGTGTTTAGACCACACGATTGACAGTTATGCTATCAGACCAAATATCCGGTGGCCTGACTTGATGGCATGCACCTTACAATTCCACCTGAGTGGTTCAATGAATTTCAGAATCCTCTAAAATACTGTTCCTTCCTACAACAAGCAATGGCATAATTTAAACAATTTGCAGAACCCTCTAAAATAATCTGCCTGTGTAAAATACTAGTATTGGAAAACATAAAAATGTGAGATGCTAAACTCTTCTTTGACACATTCAGTCTCAGCACAGATTTGTTTAACCTACGAAAACAGTTCCTTCCATCTACATAAAGCCAAGTTACGGATGGCAATATTCAATGTTTTAGCCTTATGTGTCTCTTGAGATTGCTTTTTGTTTTTGTACGCTGTGAGCAATATGGACAGTGGAACCTCGGTTCCTGTCCACACTCTCGACGATGTGTATGGAGGTTCCTATAATAGCGGTACACTTTACCGCACATAGTACAGGGGAAGATTCCAGGTCCATCTTTTGCAATCCAACTTGTCAGCATTTGTTGTGTTTCATTTGTGGAGCCAGTAGCTGAATACAGACCATTTGCACTTTCAGGTTCTTCACAAGGTAAATCTGGAAGAAAGAAATGTCAGCCTGTTAAAATTGCCTTTATCTCAAGTTTAGACAGTCCCAAAGAAACAAATGGGGGGAGCTCAGTCAGTATATTGACAAGGTTTCAGGTTGGAAAACAAAGGCACCAGGATACAGGCCTTTCATTTCTGACAGGAACAGTATCCATACTGTTTCTGGAGCCTACCTAGCAATCAATTGAGTGAGTACCATGGATCTTATGTATATCAGATCGTGCATCATTGTGATAGTTGAAAACAAAAGACCAACTTGATGTCACTTGCTATTTTATTTCACTTCTTATGTGCTCGACATGTTTCGGACATTAATATATCCATCATCAGGAGCTTGTGACTATTCTGTTGAATTACCACATTGGTCGTAATGTTCTTGGTTCGATGTGTGTTGGAGATTTGGTGTGGTTGGGTTGGAGTGGTATCCATGTTGCAGGCTGAAGCACAAAACCAGTTGTGCTTCAGCCTGCAACACAGATACCACTCCAACCCAACCACATCGAATCTCCAACACACATCGAACCAAGAACAATACGACCAATGTGGTAATTCAACAGAATAGTCGCAAGCTCCTGATGATGGATATATTAATGTCCGGAACATGTTGGGCACATAAGAAGTGAAATAAAATAGCAAGTGACAACAAGTTGGTTTTTTATTCCCCAACTATCACAAAGATGCACGGTCCAATAAACATAAGATTCTTATACTCTACTTAGAAGAGGTACCTTCAGCTCAATGTGTATAATCCAACCGACAACAAGATCTCGTTGAAAGTTTAGAATATGCACCTATACTATGATCATACTCTGTGTAGTTTTCCTCTATACACATTTCTGTGACCTGAAGATGGCCCACAGTGGCCGAAACATGTTGTCAGCATAATAAAGTAGGACACAAGACAGTTGTGTTTTGACGTACCCCACCCCCTCCCTAATTGCTTATAACACAACGGGGATGATGCACCTAAAGATTTGATCCCAGAACTGAATCTCAGCGAACTTCAAATCATTTCGGCATAAACACGTTTCTGTTAAAAAACATCTGCTTTAAATTGTCAAAAGTAACCTTACTGTGACATTATACACGATAAGACGCTCCGAAAATGCAGTTTTTCAGCCAACCCAATATTAATATTTCAGACAGCAGCTTGAGGAAGCTGAAATAAACACGTGTAAATAACCTCAACATTGCAGCTACATTTTTAAACTTTGCTAGACGACAGTTGTAAACGTCACGCCACCTGACAGGAACAAGCTCTGTATATCTACCTATTACGACGAATGCCATTACATAATTCCCATTTTTCACGTACTTGAATAAAGTAACGAGATAATGCATATTTATGTTTAAGCAAGAACGAAAGCACGTACCAATGTGGGCTGATGTTATAGTAAGGACACTTCTGTGTATTAGCCAATGAGGATTTACTTAGGCCATTTGCCTCTGTGCAGTGGCCTTTACAACAGATTATTCCGAAATCACGATCAGTTTACAATTGATTTGTTTTATTTGTAGTTTTTTTACAGACACACAACACCAATCAGCTAACCAACGAACCAGTAGAGACCATATGGAAGTTAAATCGTGATGGAGTTTATCTGTGAACCAATTATTATGTGGTTTAACGCTCTTCCATTCCTTGCAGTTTGCGTGTAATGCAGAATTAGCCGTGCGCTACGCTCTGATCCTTGCTACGTCATCCCGCAATTCAAACTACAGCATGTTCCACAAATTGTAAAGCGATTGCAGTTTTGGCAAATAAGCCACAGTTTCTATGAACTAGACACCAAAATTTATAGTTTCAGATTTCACACTAGAGGAGGGTGGTACAACTTTATGCAATTTCCATGGCAGGTGTGCGACTGCGATGGGAATTGCATCGTCGAATTCTTGAATGGCCACTTGTTACAGAGACTGATTGTGAACTTGAAGACGTGTAACAAACTATACAAACGCACTGAAAGGCGAAATACCTGTCTTAATCTCCGAAAAAGTGAAATTCGGTAACCGTAACTCTGTCCCTCATCATGACATATGAAAAAGTGGAGGTATAGCGCCATGCATTCTTGACCTCGGCACAAGTTGGAGGTGAGTGGCTAGCGTCACATCCCGGACATTTTACCCGCGGTACCCAAAGGATATGAAGCTGGGTGGGCCGCAGAGCCGGTCTGGACATTTTGGAAGAACATTTCTTTCCACTCCACCCGCGATTCCTTGGCCGCCCAGTCTGCAACCTACTCAGTATACATAAAACTTTATCCCCGCTCCAAGAAAAAAATAATAATAATCGCAGACGCATATGAGCGAAGTGAATTCGGCAAAAATGTAAATCGTATTCGAAGAATCGAAAGGTCATGTTGACAAAAAGGTTAACACTTGTGACACTAAATGGCTGTACATTGGAGTATATATTAAATCCGTGACCGTAGAGTGAACCCTTCTTCACTTGCCACTCCCCTTTCGACGGTTGGTGTAAGGCTGCAGACAGAACATCACGCATGAAGCTGAACCCCCATCTAGAGCCCAATTAGAGACGGTAATATCTTAGTTAAGCACCTTCCCGACTGCCTCACACACGGTGTCACCTGTGCTGCCGTATCAACAACACAACTTCGTTGAAATTCAATGTTAAGCTTCACACATTAATAGAAGTGCCAGCCAACCAGATGGACGGAAAAAGCCTTCTCGAGAGATATTCTCAGTTCGCTTTCTTTCAAGGTTTCTACGCAGTTCGAGAACATTTGTTGACGTTAAGGGGTTGGATTTTAAAACGATTGTTTACCTTGCAAAATATATGAGCTTGGTATGTACTTACAGACGTGACTGCGTAATAGTTGATGGCAGTTACGGCAGATGGCAGTATTTATTATGCAGTGAACTGGAATCTGATCGGCATCGTGGCTTCGGTGATTACAGTGTACCTTTACAGTGCTATAATATGAGAGAACGGATCAGTCGCTAAATAACAGCTAGATACACCGCGGATTGGCGCACTGATGATATTAACTGCTTTATGAGAAGGGGCCACTTCTAACGCTTATCAACGTAGTACCACTGCAGATTCTGTGGAGGATTCAGTAACCCAATGAGTTTAAACCAGATTTCATCTCAGGGGCGCATGAATTTACATCAGCCCTGTATTTACTGATCTGTCCGCCCGCGATTACAGAGTTCAAAACATCGTGATCCATTATGGCAGCTAGGCGAGAACGTGAGGGAAACAAAAGATGCTCACGACGGCAATCTGGTGGACGTAGCCTCTGTGTGCTGCTGGTGGCGCAGTGTTGAGGAGTGGAAGAGCAGTGTCGAAAAAGGACACAACTGCCTAATACCACCACCAAATGATCACGTCTTATTGAAATAAGCGAAGATTCGCATCTCTGACAAACTGGGGTGGGGGGGGGGGGGGGAGGGAGAAGAAGACACCTTAGCCGACGGGTACTGCCCAAGTTTAGTAAGGTTACTGACCCTACGTACTGTATTTTTGTCTTTACCATTTTTCCCACGTGAATGAAATGCCCCTGATAAGCAATTTGTTACACGAAGCCGTGTCTGGAGATCCTTACTGTGACCGCAAACACTAAACTCATATGCTTATTAGTACATTCTTTTCTATTTAATTAAAAGATATTAGGTCTTACGCGTAATGAGAGATCAGCCCATCATATCTAACTTCAGTTGACAAGCCCACGAATTGCATTAAGTTCCTGCTGCACTGTCGCAACAATTCCCACTAATTAAGAATGAAGATTCGGGAAAGATGCGAGACGAAAGCCATAATTAGATCATAAAAATATATTTAAGATATTTAAGCGCGAGGTAGTGACATACATCACGAAGCCCATCAATTCCGATGTTTCCCATGCAAAGAATCGAGTGACGGGCCTTCAGAATATGAAGACACGCTAAACTTTCTATACCGCCATCTTAAAAAAAAAAGACGCTTAAAAAGCTGTGAACAGAAAACCCCTTCTTTAGAAGCTGATAATAGTTCATTATGTGAAGAAAATGTGTATTGAATGAAACTCTGAAGTTCATAACCGTTTCAGAGGATCATCCTCAGTCCAGTTCACACCTTGTACCCGGTTGAACGTTACTCCGATGTCTGTGCCTAGATCCCATACGCCGCGTCTTGGCGATTTTTTACTAAACAGTAAGAATTTCTCTATCGTTTGCGACTTCTGCAGGTTCCTCCTATCTCGTTTCCTGAATTTTATCACTGTGCGTTAAATAATATTGGCGGAGGGCAGATATTTGGAAGTTCCTCACTGTGCTGCTTTTTCCGTCTTCCTATCGATGCTTTTCTCTCAGGGCGAAATATATATTTTGTGTTCATTCTTGAAAATGGCATGGCAAGTATCCAGCCCATACAAAACAAAAATATGTACTTAGTCGCCCTCAATGCGTGTTCTTTCCCTATAACGAAAGGCCAAGATTCGGGATCTTATCAAACAGTGGTCAAAATTACAACTCGTGCATTTGTAGGCGCGTTCGCAAAACTGCGGAATGTGACTATTAGCTTAGTCATGTCTGTCCTTCCGTCCACGTGGAATAACTCGGCTCCCGCTCAAAGGATATTCATGGAATTTGATATTTGAGTATGTTTCGAAAACCGGTCGTGATAATTCAAACTTCATTAAAATCTGACAAGAATAACGGGTATTGTACACGAAGACCAATGTACACTTACGATATTCGCTCAGTTCTTCTTAGAATGAGAACTGTTCCAGACACACGTTAAGAAATTCAAACTTTTTTCCCCCTAAATTGTGCCATTCTTGAGATGATAATATGGCGCATGCGCACTGCAAGTTGGATACCTGAGGATACAAACACACACTCAGAGTATGTATTATTATTTGCTTTTCCAATGTAACAATGGTCGCACGAACGCGTCTCAACGTTACGTTATACCACACTGTCTGCCTTATAGTTACAAGGTTTACTGGTAGAAGCAACTCCGCAAGGACTGTTTTCGGACTCCACATAACTTTCTAAGCCGTATCGCCCAATTTAACCATTCAGCTTCGACAGGACATTTCACAGACGATGGCACGTTGAACACATTACACAATGACGACGTCTGGGCGGACTCTTTCACTGTTATGACTAAAATGAAATGGCGTGAAGAATAAAAGAATCGTACTATATGATTCAGAATGCCGAAAATTGACATTGTAGAATGCGGCTTGGAAAGGTCTCACTGGATTATGACAACCCATGCCACTACCCCACCCCGCGCGCCAAGAGCGACTACAGATTACAATTAACAAGTCTGGAGAATTGAAAAAAAAAATTCTTACGTAAGCAGGACTGCTGCCATGTAGGTAGGACCCCAGGGAAGCCTTTCGCCGACCGGTTTCCGAGTTCGTATAAAATCAAAGGCGGTATTCACTACATCTCGATTTCCGGATGTGAAGGGGAATTTGGGGGGTGTCACCAGTGCACCATTTAAAGCCCTATGGTAACTATACGCACCATCTGTTGTAACTTTAAGAAACGCTGCATTCTGCCGAAAACCTTGTCACGGTAACACCGCGCAACGTCCCAGAAGGGTGACATCACGTGCTCCGCGGTCGACATCTGAAATTCTCGCAGTGTGTTTATGTTTCATACGATTCTCCATTGTCCATTTCATCATAAATCCACTTGCTGTTATAATGGGGCACAGCTGTGTTTTCCATGAGGTACGAATTGAATTTGTACACAGTTAGATGAATGTCAGTCTGCAGACAGTCGATTTTTCTCTTACATATGTGGGGAAGAGGGAAAAGAGAAATTCCAAAACTTTCGTATAAGAATGCGGATGTTAGGGGCAAAAACAGAGACCACGATGTTGGGATGTACGTGGGAAGATAATATTAATGTGGATCTCAAAGAATTAGGGCGTGAGAAAAACGGCTGGATACATTCGGAATTAGATGGGTTCCAGTTAACAGCTCTTGAGAACGTGGAATATTTCCTGTATCACCTTCTAGTCTGGCTGAGCGACTTGTAACTTATCAAGGACTCTCGAGTCAAAGTAACAGAGCTGAGGTACAGAGGGAGTTTCCGTAAGACACTGATTAATTTAAACGGCTTACGGCAGTCGTAAGGTTTCTCATACGTATAGTCTAATACCTACGTTCTTCCCCGGACAGTGAATAGTAAAAACTGTGATTCTAGGCTGTCGTATGCAACTACTGCCGGACAACATAAGCTTCCGGAAATTTTCAGAGAAATGTGCAATGCACACACAGAAAGGCACAGCAACAGAAACTTCGCATTTCATGACGCTAATATAAATGTGTGCATAAAAAGGAGAGTTTAAATTTCAAAACTACTACAGGACATAGAAGTTTCATATTTTTCGGCTTAATGGTTGAATCGTGGAAGCTATTAGATACGATTTTCATGCAGAAAGTGATAGACCTGTACACATGCGAGGAAATAGCGTGTAAAGTTTGGTCAAAAAACACCAAATTACCATTCATCGTAAAAGGGCTTCCTTAAGTATTGTCTGCCTCAAGACCCTCCGTTGTTGGCGGAAATTCATTATATATTAATTAATTAATTAATTTTAATTATCTGTTAGCAGCGCCAGGGTGGGAGGTTGGAGCTTTAATTATGCCGAATGTTGGTCTAATGGAAGCCTGCAAAATAATTGGCCGTGATGTAGGACATTGCCGGTCACCGTGGCTGCTCGGACTAAGGCGTGGGTCTGCGGCCGCTCGCCTGTCGAGATTTTGGGTTCGAATTCCACCAGTGGCATGAATGTCTGTCTGCTGTAATGTTGCATGTTGTCAGGTAGAGGTCTCTGCGACGAGCTAATCACTCGTCCAGAGGAGTCCTACCGACTGTGGTGCGTCATTGTGTGTGATCTAGAAACATCGTGAATGAGAAGGCCGTAGAACACTGGGGGCTGTTGCGCCCAAAATGCGCCAGTGGGACATTTGTTTGGATGGGCTGAGACATACCATGGAAGTCGGTCAGCAGTTTGTGTCCACAACAAGATAAGAAAATTAGTGCAATAAGAACAAACAGGATGCACTGTTTACTTTCAATTTCTTTGACGATTAACCTCTACATGTTTCGAGCAGGTCTACTGCTCATCGTCAGGAGGTTCTAGTCTGTATATACAGCAAATGCTATCTATCATGCGTTTATGTTGGCTGGCTGTATATGCAGACTAGAACCTCCTGATGATGAGCAGTAAACCTGCTGGAAACATGTAGAGATCAATCGTCAAATAAACTGAAAGTAAACTGTGCATACTGTTGGCTCTTATTACACCAATATTTCACAATGCACGGTTCAAAAAACATTAAATGAAGATACGAAAAATCAACTCTTGGTAAAAGTTTAGAATCGTTACCATATCAGCCCACTAGCTCGCTTTCTGCGTGAGGGTACCAGTGGTTCCCCTGATCACTTCTCACGTTTCCCTCGCATTATTTTAGGATATCGTCGATCTGTAAGCCCACGGTATTTAAATGTGTGTATGCTTATGTTTGTGTGTGCGTTTGCATGTTTCCTGAACGTCTTTTGAGTCAGCTGATGAATCTGTATAAATTTTTATATTACCCGTATCCAAATTCGTCTGTTATAATCCTCCAATGTGAACGATGCCAAGATGGCAGCCGTATATATATATTTCTTTAGGCTCTAGCAACACGACAGTTGGTGCAGTACCGTGAAATTTCGTTGCGTTGCGCTAAAGACGTGACATATATACGCTGTTGTTGCACGCATTCTGCTCGGTGGTGTGGCAGGAGCCTGAGCTTTGTTCCTGAAGAAAGTAGTGGAGTGCATTATTAGTGGAGCAAAGGGGACTGCTAGCTCAAGTAGGACGACCTGCACAAAAGACAGAGTGATGCTTCCCTTAGGATAATGGTAGGTCATTCAACATTGTGAATCTGATGCCCTCAGCTGTTTCAGTATCAGCCTTTTTAATTCACTTCCCTCTTACCATCTTGCACGTGAAAAATTTATACAGGTATGCGCCGCATAACGACGTTTCGGTCAACGACAGACCGCATATACGACGGTGGTTCCATAAAACTAAAATATTATAATACTTACCAATGTCTTACAATTGCCTACGGTATTTAGTTCAGTAACATGCTGTACAGGTTTGTAGCCTAAGAGCAATAGGCTATACCATATAGCCTAGGTGTGTGGTAGGCTATACTGTACTCTCCAGGTTTAAGTGAGTACACATTCGCACAACGAAGAAATCGCCGAACGACCCATTTCTCAGAACGTTTCCCCGTCGTTAAGCGACGCATATCTGTAATACCGTACGCTACATTTAAATAGAAACATCAGGACTATGTCTTCAATTTACTATCTGTTTGAGTGATAGAACGGTACACGCTTCAAGTAACACTTAGAAACAAACAAAGGGCAACCAATGTGTCAATGAAATTTACGAAGGTAACAAACAAGTTAATCTGCCAGTGCAGTATTATGTCATATATCCACAACTCGTGTTGGTCTCAAGTGAATCTTTGTAATGCAAATATTTTAACCGAGAACGTGCCTTTGCATTTCAATAAATCAGCGTATCAAAGGTTGATACAAAGTAAAGGTAAAGTGATCCCGTTACAGGCCTGGTGTGGCCCAGAGGGTGGGTAGAGGTATAGCTCTACTCTTCCATAACCACGGCACTAGAAGGGGGGTGAGTGGTCAGCAGCACGCCCCGGCCGCACTTTACCCCCGGGAAAGAACCGGTACCCATTGTACAGGAGACTGGGTGGGTCCCAGGGCCGGTCTGGACGGGCGGAAAATCTCGTCCCCATCGGGATTCGATCCCGGAACGTCCAGCCCATAGTCAGTCCCTATACCGACTGAGCTACCGGGCCCACATCAAAGGTGATAAATTAACGCAATTATTATTCACAATGAACTTTTTTTCCCTTACAATCGTTGCGTGTTGCAACCCCAAATGTTCACCATCAGGCGCCTGATTACGATGATGTCTTCGAACTTCCTGTTTTTGTATCAAAATCATACATCAAGATCATTCCTGCTTTTATTTGAGATGTCTCAAGATTATATTTCGACTGGAAACGGGCTATATTGACTGAGTCTTTTCGTGGTTTTCCCCGGAACCTCTTGATACATGCTTGTAATACCTTCAGTTAGACGACGACCACTTCCTTCTCCTTCCTTCGACATCATTCGATGCTTCGGTTGTGGTACTGAAAACGTCATTAAATAATTTGAAGTTAAGTTTAGCCGCAGTCCTTTCACTGTTTTGTCCCTATATATTGTCGAATTTTGGATCCAGCATTTTAAATGTGTCATTTAACTACGCTGTCACTAACTGCGATTATTTAGCATCGGTAACACGTGGGTGAAACTCCCACGTTATTTTCTGGAACCCGAACGTTCATTAACGTGTTTACCGCAGCCTTCGAATTTTCTCTAGCCCAAACCACATTAATTCAGTACGCGGCGTCCCGACCCATGTCCTAAAGATCCTCCCATCTGCGCCTAGGTCTTCCGACGGGATTCTTCCCTTCACGTTTCCCCACTAAAACTATACATGCATTTTTCTTCTTCCCCGCGCTTGTCACAGGTACCGCCCACTTTATCGTTCTTCATTTCATGACGTCACTAACACTGGGTGAGCAGTACTGATCACGAAGTTCTTCATTACTTAATTAGTATACCAACTGATGCACATATATAAAAGTTTCACATTAAAACACTAAAATTGCTCCGACATGTTTCGATCCTAAGATCATCCTCAGGGAGCTATACTTTCCTTGCAAAAGTCACAATTAAAAATAGTCACTGATTAACTTCGTTGTACTAATAGGATGCTGTGGCAGCATGTCGTA
>Ga0136643_10010348_pt1 | contig 13775 bp, 9 predicted proteins | sample TergutLab28metaG_FD_96883 | JGI IMG/M metagenome (GOLD analysis project Ga0136643, IMG submission 96883) | Labiotermes labralis P1 segment gut microbial communities from Petit-Saut dam, French Guiana - Lab288 P1 (version 3) (version 3) | ecosystem: Host-associated > Arthropoda: Insects >...
ATAAGACAGGGTAATTGAGTGAGGACGTTGAATTGATTTAGAAAATAAACTATAGATTACTTTTAAGTGTGTTATTTGACGACGCTATTAGTTAAAGTTACGTAGCATCGGTGGTAGATGAATGAATATGAAGCATGGCAGAATGATACTGACAGGAGAAAACCGAAGTAATCGGAGTAAAAAATTTGACGAAATGACACTTTTCCAAACACAGATTGCATATGGGTTGGTCTAGAGTTGAACTCATGAATGCGCAATGACAGCCCGATGACAACGTCTAAGCGAACAACATTTATTAAGATCGCAAAGCGCATAGTTGAATCATGTATACCTATGGAACTCGGACAGGTCAAAGTAAGCAAACTTTGTATCACCATGGTCGATGACGGTCATGGTACATTTTGTAACAACAGATGCAAGAATAGTCAACATAAACACAACTTTATTTTACAGATAGCTACACGTATCGGCTAATGACGGTAGCCGCCATTAGGATGGCCAGAAAAAATATAAAAATTAACGAAGTGGGGCAACTTTATTCAGTTGTGCTTGTCAGTCACTAGCTAGTACAGTCGATACCAACACAAACTCTATATGATCTTTTTTATTTTCCAATACATGTTTCGACCATGCGTATTGACCATCATCAGGTGGAATAGAGGAACAGCATGAAAAAGTGCTACAGGATGGGCCTCCCCTTTTACAGTCGATCAACAGTAGTGCAGTAGAAAATAAAAGATTAAACTATTCATGTGTTGTGTTTGAGTGGGCTGTATTTGCTAATAAAAAGGAAATATTTGCAACTGCGTTGGTGGTTAGAGATCTCGAACCTTACAAATGTAGTGTTCATTAATGTACATAATGTGTAAAGTACGCAGCTTCAGGACTAGATTATTTACGAAGTTTGTAAACATTGTATAATTGTGTAATTTATGAAATTTAATTAATTGTAGATGCTTGTTGAATCTATAATAGTCATAATAATTAAAGGTATTATTTCAAATCATTAAAATTGGGGTAGGATAGGTGAGTTTCGTAGACAGGACTGGGATATGTTGATTTCGTTTGTACGTTTCGCTGGTAGTACGCTGGAACGTAGCTAAATGTGCTCAATGTGTTGTTGCTTGTTGTGTATATAAAACGTGTAGTTAAACATTGTGCAGCTTTATGTATGTCTTAAAATTATTTCTTCTTATTGTTCTTGTCTTGAGCGAGTTTCTGTATACGCGTTATAGATTTACATGGTTCATTTCACGCGAGTTCTTCTCGATGATTTTAAACGCGTCTCGTTCTTATTAAGTGTGAGAGCCTGTATTGTTTTCTGTGCTGGAGGATTTTAATGCTAAGAATAATGTGGGGAAGTAAGAGGTAAAATGCTGTGGCTTTTATACAATCTGCTAGTATACGTTACACAAGGTGTTAGTAGTAATAGACTGCAATAAGAACATAAGAATATGTTCTAATAAGGGAGGGTAGCTAGAGAACTTAAACGGTGCAAGATGAAGGACGTGAATAGATTATATGGCCTTCATTGCATATTAGATTTTGAGCTTTTAACGTAAACTCGACAACTGTTTGGAGTGCGTTGCGGTGCTCCTGAGGATGGCGTAATAGAAACGCGCTGACGAGGTTAATGTATTTTAATTTTGTCTGATGGGAAATGCAATTTAAATATTTTAAGCTTAATTATTGGAATTCATATGCTATATTTTAGACGTATAGGAGACCCACAACACGGATTCACTTATGATTGATGGATGAATAATAACTAATATCACGAGAGAACCGGGTAATTACTGGTCGCCAAAGGGTAGGCCTATCTTGTGTCTGTGAGTTATTGCGTGCATCGTGGTGAGGAAACCTCTTGAAGAACAGCTGTTTATAAGACCAAGAAGGAAAGGAGAGAATAACATTCAGATTGCTAATAACATTAATTGTGACAGAGGTAGCTGGATGTAATTGGCTCAGCATCATTTCCAATGGTGAGTTCTCTTATTAGCATGGATGAACCGTCGTATTCCTTACCACCGAACTGTTGTAGTTACAATATCAATATAGCCCTACACACTGGCTGTAACGAACGAAAAAATTAATTAGTGATAAAAATGGTAGTGAACTATAGAAAAAAAAAAGCAAAGAAATAATCCACAGAAGGGACTATAGCTGGGGTTTTAAATTTGTTTGCCAAAGGAAGAAGAAATGAATGAGTGATATAAGTTGTAGTGGGCTATAGAGAAATACCACAGAATACAGAGTAACGGCTATAGCGATATTTTAAATATTTATGCCAAAGGAAGACGAAGAGAACTAAGTGCGTGTACACGTATATCTGAGAAGCTAGAAGCACTGAACATCTGCAGGCACTAGCAGGTTTCCAGCCTTACACCAGATATGCTACTAAGAAACTGACCACATTCACCACAAGACAGACAGTGTATCTTGATACGTTTGAAAGCTTTTGGTTGGACTAAAAACGAAATACATGTGTTGTGTTTTGGTATTGATTTTGTTAGATTTATTGCTAGACAAACAGGACATTCGAGAAGGTCTGTGTGAAGTGGTCTTCGTGAGTTCCATGCTGGTTACCGAAGGCTGTGATAGCGTTGTGCTAGGGTCGCAGAGTCGTGAAATAATATATTGTTGACCGTTATGAATCTGACCTATCAAGTGACTGGATCAGAGGTTCTGTAAGTTTTCTTTGTCTTGTATGCGTTCCCTATTCAATTCCCAGATTTACTGTGAACATTGTCTTTTAACAGGTGGTAGTATTTACATGGTCGAGGAATTACCGGGTTTTGTGGTTATCCGAACATTCGTCACTGAGTTTACATAATTCCGACATCGTGTCCTATCCCGAGCCAGTTAAATCCTCAGTTGAACCCAGTATACCCCTGACATCCTATATCCCTAACATACACTGTAATATTACCCTCTCTTCTACATGCAAGTCTCTCAAGTGTACTCTCTTTAACAAGTGTTTCCGGCAAATACATTGTAGCCCTTGAACGGAGGAAATGTTTGAATGTGTGCTATATAATTCACTCATCGCTTTTTTCAGTCACAGTGACATTTGGTGAAAAAGGCCATTTATGAATCCCTGCTTTGTCATTTCCGTCAGTTCATAGTTTGTTACTACCGTCTGTAAGGCCCAGATATTATCTTCAGCAATTTATTCTTAAATATCCTCATCCCTTTCAGCGAGAGACTGGGTTTAATTCGTGTATGAAATACGAAATGAAACTGCAATTGTGTAGGCCCGTTGTAGTTTAAAGTGTATGTTTTATCTATTAAAGGACGCTCTTTGCGGCGTTCACCTAAGTTTACTTTTATGTGTAACATCCATAATTGATGAACGGTTGTATCTTAAATTAGTTACGCTGGTTCGTTATAACCTGTCTATAAACTGTCTTAAGCATATTTAGCCTTTTTAAGAATATCAGATTTTGCTACGACAGGAACTTTAGCGAAGCGCATCTTAATATTTAATTTATGGAAGAGTCGAAAAACACAGAATAAAATATGTGCTTTATTCAGATTTGTAAATTAGGTTGATATTTATATGGAAGTTGGGGCCCTTCTCATACAAGAAAATTTTATTTGTAATTAATTCTTGTAGGAAAATAACATTTTATATTACTTTTTAAAATAAACTTTTTTTTTGGAAGCCCTTGCTTTATTTCGAACGTTAGAAGCGGACAGACGCCCGTATGCAATATGCTTGGCCTGTTTTCCCGCATGAAATAAGGAATGTAAAATGGAAGCAGATATGTATGCAGCCTGTGAAGAACAAAAAAACTTTATTTCCATTCCTAGACTATCATAAGACAGAAATAATGCTACACATTAGGATTACATACAGCCACCTTTTTCTCTACTTATTGCCAGACAAGGGCTCGAGTGGGGCCGGCCCAGCTGGCCGCCATGCAACGATGCTCGAAGGCCCCGAGCAAGCAGCACCTGCAGCCTCTTGTCAGCTCGTCTTGTCCCTAAGCCCAGCTTTTGTATCGGTTCCATTATAAACAAATTCATTAGTTAATGCCTTCTGTACAACGAAGTGGTGGGTGTTTCAACTGTGGTCTGGTAAAAGCTCATATCTGGTAATCTCTTCCGTGGGATGTAAAAAGACGCACGCACACACACACACACATGCTGACGTATATATAGAGTCTAAATATGTGTGTGTGTGTGTGTGTGAACGTCCAATTCTTACCTTTACTGTGAAGGAAGAACTCATCTCAAAACAATTTTTAAGTTTATGCTAATAGTATATTGGACACTGACCATTGTCTGGTGTGTGTTTGATATGATGTACGTAACATTTCGTAAGTTGTCTATATTTCCAGCTTAAGGTGACTGGCTTACAGATAAATTTTAATTATTAGTGATGACATTAAATATACAGCCTGGGATATTCTGAACGTAAGACTGTAGGCCTATTGACACATAGCAGTTTACAAATTGCAATTCCAATGCGCTTCCTTTCGTTAGAGTAACATACAAGGATTAGGCCCATCCATAAATAACAAGTTGGTCAGAGTGCCTTGTTTATTATTAACAGTTTTTAAGTTCATATGTATTTAATTTGAGTCACGAAATTTAATGTGTTATGTGATTGTTTTTATCTCCAAAAGAGCACAGCCTTACTACGTAACTCAAAACAAGGATCTTACTGATGGCTAAATATTTTATTACAAACAAATTTTATCCTTTTTGTACTGAATTACAGGCTTATACGACATATTTAGGAATCCGTATAATGCTAAAAGCTTGCTTCTGATTTAGAATAAGAAATTAATGGTAGAGTTGTCCCTATACACGGCATGAAGCCATGTGAGGGAGTAGGTGTACAGCTTCACTTATTTTTAAACTCGGGGCTTGGTGGGTTAGTGGTCAGCCTTAAGCCCCGGCTGCTTTACCCTCACGGAAAGAGCTTCCGGTACCCATTTCAAAGAAGGCTAAGTGAACCAAGGAGCTGTTCTGGACGTTTTGAAAAAGGCATAAATCTCTTTTCCCTGCCGTGAATCAAACCACAGTTTATCGACTACACTATCTCGGTTCCTCGAATAAAAAGCAGGTGTACATTATAGCATTTTCACAGCGCATAAAATTTCTTTCATGCTGCACCAGCATTCGCTAAACCCTCTTTAACACTTCTAAGACAATCTCATGTATGTACGTAGATGATAAGTGCGAAGATTTGTGGCAATGTGTCTTACTGAGGTGACGTATGGATCAGGCTATTCTTCGAAATGTTGTGTATTTCACAACAGACACTAAACCATAAGCAAAATCAAACAGACGTGTCGTCTTACGTGAATCACACTTGACATTTGTTTCCCGTCCCTCAGAAAACACAGCGTTCCTCTATGACAAATGTATATTTTGACGTTAACGAAAACATTGACTATTTATTTTGAGATCTTAATGTAGCGGATAAATTCATTCTGTGGACGAAGTACTAAGTTGCTGAACACTCAAATAGATATAGAACTGGAATTAGGTAATTTGTGTGAATGTTTCTGAAAAATAATGATACGGACACAAATGCCGTTCCCATTTCTCTGGAACAAGCCAACGAAAAAATCAACATTAATAATGTAAAAATATCTCTTCATGGAAGTCCAAAATTCGGAAAAAGAAATTGTAAAACCATCTTCTCTGGCATGAAATTTTTCCAGAAGTGGATGTCTTCCGAAGAACAGGCTTAACTTTCTTGCGGCCTCAGATTACGGACATTTTAGGCCTACACTATTCCTAATTGCCAACCGGTAAACCGTTCTCATTAGGCCCTGCCCTGTTAAACTAAACCATGCAACTTATTTCCCATTTCGAAAGATTACCAAACCAGCGCCTTTCCTCCATGTCCGGTGGTGGCAATGGAAACCTTCCTGATTTTGCCCACTGTTTCACGCTTCGCCGAACTTGGGCAGAATACATTGAAATTTGCACTGGCCAAAATGCGACAACCCATTAATTTTCTCCCAATAGCCGCCAGAGCTTTAATCAGTCAGTCTTTGTCCCAAGACTTTCTTCAAGGCATCTTCACAGACCTTTGGAAATTAAGGCAGATACCATCCATCGATGCCTCCAAGCATCGTTCCGGGAAAGATATTTGGTGTATCCCGAAGGATAAATGCAGCGTCTGTTGGCACGAAGCATGCTGTGCTCATAGCGGTCTTAAAACACAAAATGTTTTCTCTCACATACGTGAGATCGTGCTGTATTGATTATTAAAAACATGCAGTGGATTTAAGTGTGTTCAGTGTCAATATTATTAGAGAACTCGCCTTTTGATATCCTTGTGCCAGTGGAACAAAGCCATTCTCACAGAATATCAACACAAAACATTCGCTATGATTTACCTCTTTCGAGAAACCTCTGGTGGGATGTGTGTTGGTGATTTTAGGCACGGGAGACCATATTTAGGCCTTTGTATTAGAAATTATCGTATGCCATTATTTCTGTATAAGGTAATTATTTTCTCTGCAAATAGCATTATTTTCTCAGGCTTGTTTCGTGCACGGCAGAAGTTGCTGTGAAGCCCTGTTGCTTGCTGACAGAAGCCACTTTGCTGTGCTCGTTTTTTGATCGATTATCACCACCGTTAAACACTATCGTCATGAATTAGTTGAACTTCACTTACCAGTCTTGATCTTCTGCATTATTCCATTAGCTTGAGCTGAAAGGCACATTTCCCTTTTTCACTTTTTACGGTGCTGAGATTATTATCTATATGATGAAGCATTACTGAAGCTTCATTAGTTTTTGCGACCATTGAGTCATTTCCTATGTGCCATGGCACTTAAAAAAATACCTTTTTTATTTTCAAAAAATACCATTGTTTCATATTTAATAGTAATATAGCATTATGCAAAACTACTTATGATTTATGTAAACCACTTTTTGTGTCGTGCACTATGTTGACTTAATGAAATAATTAATGAGCTAGGATAGTTTGTTTTTGAGCATAACCACATCTTCAGTTACGCTCTTTATTTCCTGCTACGTCAGCTGCATGCCTGGCATATTCATCAGACCTTGCAATTACAAATAGGCCTATATCCGTGAGGTGCAAAATGAATTTCTGCTGCACTGCCAAGAATAAGAAAGATGTACTGCAGGAAGATGCACGTGATATCTCACAATCCTAATCTCAGTATTCATCTGCCAACTTATAAAAACAACTCCTTGTTACGGGGATTTACTAAGAAGCCAGTACACCTGAGTGCATGACAGTAACAATAAAATTACTCAATGCATGTGTGGAAAACACGGGCAAATGTGAACGCGACTATTAATGGGCCAATTGATAACCATTTGCAATACATCTGGATGACATTCTTTTAAAAAAAAATGGCACATTTTTTGGTATTAGTATATTGTAGAACTCATTTATTACCGAACTTTATGTCACATATCCCTGTTTCTTTGTGCACATGAAGGAAAAACTATGGCCGTTAGTAAATGTAGTTTTGCTGTCAAATCTTTAAGTGAAAGACAAAGGCAGGTGTTTGTATGGACGAAATTATGACGCAAAGAGTACGAGAATAGTAATAAATAGTAGCAGAGTAAACTATAAAACACGCGGCCTTGGTTCAGTTATATATTTCACTTATTTCTCACACCTAGGCCTTATTAACCTACACTGTTGGATAGGGTTGTGAGTTTTCGTCTGATGAAAATACGGTATATTCCAATGGCCGGCTTTTGTGGATCATTAAGTTTAGTAATTTTGAAATACTTGGCTTCAATTAGTACAGGCTCTTGTATTTTGATTGGATAATATCGTGCCTACGTAACTACTTGACTAAACCACATAAACTAAGTATAGCTAATGGTATTTGTTCCAAATAGTAGAAACTTGCATTTTAGGCGCATTCACAAAACTGCAAAAAGCGACTATTATCTTCATCACGTTTGCTTTTCTGTCCTCAGGGAACAACTCAGCTCCAGCTGGACGGATTTTCGTGAAATATGAGGATTTCTGGAAAATCTGTTGAGAAAATTCAGATCAAAGTCTAACAGGAATAATGGGTACTTTACATGAAGACCTAGGTAAATGTATGATAAGTATGATCATGTTTCGCTGAATTTTTAGGACGAGAAATGTTTCAGACAAAGGTTTTAAATAATATTAAAACAGATATTTTATGTTCAGTAACTTTTTTTTTAATTCGTGCCATTTATGAGATAATGAGGAAAAATACTGCCGAGCCATACAGGCCATGACATTATAATAGGGCGCATGCGCTTTGCATACGGGATAACTAAGGTAATAGTATACATATATACTCATAATGTTTACTACTTACTGCTTTTCCAGTGCAACAATGGTTTACGCGAACGCGCCTGAATGATACCTTATAAGTGAAGTGCTTGTCTTCTTTTAAATTACATAAAGATTGTACCAGGTAGATGTCAGTGCAGGGCGCCGCTGTTTAACACTTATTTGTGGTAGAAATTAATGTCATATACAAAAGCAGAGAGTGGAATTTCAATTGTCGAGCGTGTGGGGCAACCTGTCACTAAGTAATTGTATAAAAGGGTTACATTCTTTGTTCCTCTCTCCTCCAATACGGTGAACCCAAAGGAAGGAAAATAAAACGTATCAAGTATGTCATGAACAGAAGTGTCACCTCTGTGCTGTGGATAGAAATGATACTGACAAGCTTAGAGCATCGGCAGTCAATTTACATTCTGTTTTGGAGAGGCTAACGGCTAGTAAGGTTAGGGTCTTTGGCGGCAGGCAACGTCATCTGACGCCTTTCAGCTTGATTTGCTGTATGGTAAATTTAAAACGTGTTCTGTTTGAAAACACACATAAACACATGAACATATCCGATCTTTTGAACGGCTTAGGTTCTGTTACAGGTCGAATTTCAAAGGTATCTTCTGTTACAAAGAAACTTGCATTTTTCACCAACGTAATATAATCTTACAGCATTTGCTTGCATACGGGAACACGTGTTGGAAATTTGGCCTACACCGGCTATTGTGGTTTGGGTTCTTTGTGGATCTTGTCAGTCTTTCAAGGTACGTGTAGCTTCTCTTACCTTGAAAGCAACACTCAACATTATTGTCCTTCCACCTGTTGCGATTGGCAGGTTATTTATCCAGCTATAGCAGTCAATCGTATTGATAGCCTTTATCATTGTGAGATAGAAGTAGTGAAAGCAGCTGAACAGAATTAGTGCGTTGACTGGATTAAGCTGGCAGAGTTTGGAGCTTAATGGCGGGCTGCTGTAAACGGTGTAGTAAACAAGTTTCATAAGACGGGGAATTATCTGACCAGGTGAGTGACCGTCAGATGCTTGTGGGTACCTTTCTGGTACTGGATCAAAATAAAAAGTTATCTCAATTAGTAATGCTTCTGACTTGCCTCGAGTCGTGGCCGGTTTCTCAGTCATTCCATCAAAATGGCCGAGTGACGGGCCTACGGTTACATAGACCATATACGTATCACACCCTTCCCAATTCACTATGTGTTTATCATTTTACTGTTCGACACAATAGACCTATAGTCTGAGGCATTGATAGCAACATTAAACAAACCGGAAGAAAGCCCTGGATGAATTTTAGCCACTGAGACTCGTCTTTCTTCATATATGGAGACGAAATAAGAAGCCATTTATACTTTCTGTTACTTGATTTTTTCTTCTCCACCACATCCCTCGTTTTTACCTTCTTTTTTTATTCCTAGTTTCATTCTGGGATATCTGCATTTGTATCTTCCTTCCTTATCCTCCTTATTCTTTTATTCATAATCATTTCTTCGGCGTTAGGAGCCTCACAGTATCATGCATTATGTCTGAAAGGGCAATAAGGCAGCAGACATAATTTTCAAACTTAGTGCCTTGAAATGAAGGCGACAGTTGCCTCTGGGAGTGACCAAATTGTTAGGTACATCACTGTATATTAGTTAATGAAAAGGTACGGCTGTGTCGCTGATATTAACCCCTCCCCTAAAGTCAAAAGAACCTTGTTTATGTACTACATGAAGGGAATTTTGTGTCTGTTTTCACTCACATTGCAATGTAATAGCTTTGTTGCCTTCTATGAGACCTTCATTACCGCGAAAAGTAATTTGTCTTTGATGGTTCTTTTCTTCCAAGGCGTCTGGATATCTTCCTTTCAACGTTCCTCTGAAATTTACTTCAGGAAGTTGAAAAAGTGTTCGTGAGACGAGCGAGTTATGATACAAAAGAGTAATTAAAACGTAAAAACAAATTGCGCAGGTAAATCTTTTCATGTTTTTCGAGAACAGAGATTCAAGTGTTGAGGAAAGTATATGGAAGACCTTATAGTTGGTTAGCCATTCAAGACATTCTCTACCCCTAAATGACAACGAAAAGCTCATTGCCCTGTCCACAAGGGTCTCCTTGGTCCGAAAGCACTTCACTTAACAAATAAAGTTTTGTTTTTTTGGAAAGTTAAAATAAACGAAAATTCTATATCAGAAAAAACTGTGCACTTAGAGCTACGAATTAAATGCCTCACATTTCTGTTATTTTATAATGCATAGCAAAGCCTGCCGTTTTTCAAGCGTTTGTATTGGCCAGGGTTTGTTTACTTGTTTGTAGTTTGTTTAACGACGCTGTCAGTAACTCAGGCTATATACCTATGTTAATCAGAGGAGTAACTCTCTTGAAAGCATCCATTAAACATTTCCTAGCCTATCGTTAACAAGAAGTTTATCAGGCAAGAAAATGTGTTAGAGGCACTTCTGAATTATTTAACATTTAATTTGCTAAACATCTGAACATAATTAAAAATTAGTACAGGAATATGTTTTATCCATTGCTTATTATATGGATCATTATGGCGTGTCAGTGTAATTTGTTACACTGGCTTGTGCACTCTAATGAACAACATCCCAGAAACTCTATAAACCCAGAGCACTACTACTGATTAATAGTCGAACTTCGAATAATGCTGTTCGGGTCATTATTTGTGCAATTTTTTTTTGCCATAACTTAAGTAAGAGAGCGGCAATAACTTCTGAAAGACTCTTGTGAAGCGGCTGTGTGATGATATGACGGGACGCATGATGGTAGGTGGTTGTAGCCTGTAGCTTTCTTTGATATTCCGCGCGACGCTATTTCATGGACAGACACATCCCCCTTGTTGTTGTTGTTGTATCAGATTTTGCGTTAGTAATTGAAATAATGCCGTATCACATTCAGCACAACTTATTATGTAATGCGGTTTTTACATGTTTTGGCTCATTAAATTGATCACCAGGCCAGTACACTAATTACGAGTATTAAACCAACAGATATGTCGTTAGATAAGCCCAAAACTTGAATTTCTACTTACTTGTACTTTCAGCTTCTTAAGCATGAAACAAAAGTGTAGTTACTGGAAGAATTATAAGAAAGGCATAAATACACTGTGTGCAAAAACGGATTTTCTTATGTCACAGGTGATGGTACCTATGCTCAACCTTCGGCTTTAAATGGTTTAATTAAGGTTTATTTATGGCCTTGTTTCTCGTATATGTCTATTAATATTCTAATCTGAATTTTTTAGTTACTTTTGTATATTTCGGTTTAGTCATCAAATGTTGTGGTCCATATTTGCTTGTTTTGGTATTTTAGTGTATTTTTACTTAATTACACACTGGAGATGACGGTGGGTCTGAAGGTTGACCTCGTTATGAAATTTCTGCCGATACCGAATCCTGTCTCTTATTGTAAATGGTACATGAAAAAGCGTCAATAAATGTTTTCGACTTGACTTTTGCACTTACACAGGATGTCTTGGAATTAGATTCCGCAAGTTAGCAGAACAAAACAGTATAATAATAAAATAAATGTAAACTAAATTCACCCTATAACAGGTCACCAAGACCCAGAGGGGGAGTGAAGGTGTAGCTCTACACTTCCTTTAACCTCGGCGCGATATGGGGTCATGGTTAGTGCCACGTCCCAGCCGCTTTACCCCCGGGAATGAACCGGTACCCATTGTATAGGAGACTAGGTGGACCTCAAGGTGAGTCTGGACAGGTGCTGAAAATCTCGCCTCCACCGGGATTCGATCCCCGAACTGTCCATCCCGTAGCTAGTTGCTATACCAACTACGCTATCCCGGCCTTTGAGTAATAAAATAACGAGTGATTTCACAGGGCTATTGTGAACCATAACGAATGAATCTTTAAGCAGCACTTTTCCGAATAAATGTATATAAAAATTTGCACTTTTTGTTGTTGCAGGTTTACCCTGCCTTTCACAAAACGGTGAGTACTTATATTTTTTATTTATTTTACTTGTATTTATACTTTGTTTCTGCTGTTGAATGAAATATTGTTGAATGGTTTCGTATGTAGCCCTTTTTAATTAGCGTCGCATGTATACTTCGCTGTATTTGGCACACTTGTATAATACGAGTGAGTGAAATTGCCAGCCCCTCCCTATCGGGCTGACGTGAACTTCAATGGAATATTAGTGAATACGTTGTATGAAGATACGAATCCTTCGAGAAATCGGTGTGTAATTATTACTAGTTTAATCGATGATGAACGTACTCTCAGCTACATATCGTTTTAAAGAATGTGTATCGTGTTGGTTAACTTAACCTCAAAATTCTCCATCTAACATATAAATTGTTTCCTTACTACAAAGAATTTGTGTAATATCTAAAATTGTTTCACGTAAATGTCCTGCTTCAGAGCACATATTACGATCTGCAGTTTGTGTTGTATCGCCTAATATCAGAGACGTGAATATTAATTGTTCACTCGACTTTGATTTTATCATAATATTAGATGATTTGTGCGTTTATTGAAGACCGATACATAAGGAAATAATTAAAGTAGGTTTATAATGTACTGAAAACCTCTATCTGTTAATACGCTACCCAGTTCGTACATTAAAATAACCTTATAACAGTTGCTTTAAACTTGTATTACCTTATGTGTTTCCAAAATGTGACAGTGGTTGTTTTGCTACGTCAGTACTTGTATGGTTGGAGACTATTCTGTTTCGGTGACAGGGTGGTTAGTACACGGGATTGGTATTCGTGAGTCATACATCTGTTCGCAACCGTCACCAGTCATCTTAAAATAAATGGAGGTTCAGCGGCTAACGGCCTATTGAAAACGGGAGTAGAACCGAGCGTCGAAGTGTCATGTGTAAGGTCAACCCCAGACAATGGACAATGCCTAGCGTAATAATAGTGGCATATGGCTTAATAGTAGTTTCTTGTAACAGTGAAGTAGGACGGAGCGTAACATGACGTGTAATACAGCGGTGCACATCTCGAACAGAATAGTAAGGGGAAGGTGCCCGTGAGAATAACGTGACATTCAGTTACACAAAAACAAGGATCGACTGGATTCCACTGCAGTGGAGTTCGTAACATAAGTGCCTGCGGTTAACTGTGGGTATTTCATGTGTAAAATAGTACTTTGGTAAGGCGCACAATAACTAAAGGCAGTAACATTCTTAGTCACAGAATGACGTACTGAAACTAACACTTCAGTTTTTGTTTTGTTATGTACAGATCTACATAAATATCCGAATCTCAACGTGGGCAAACGTTTTTGTTCCAAAATAATGTCAGGTGGAACCTGTTACTGGTACCATGCATACAACCGCGCTGAAATATTGTCATCTGTACGTGACGTATAAACATCCACAACAATTAACCGTCATATTGTTTTTGATTGAGTCGACGTAAAACGTAATGAAGAAATAAAATAGGCCTTTGAATGAATCTTTGAAAGTGTAATGCAAAGTATAAGAAAATTCACCCCGCAGATTTTTGTGTTTGCCTAT
>Ga0136643_10010350_pt1 | contig 13773 bp, 6 predicted proteins | sample TergutLab28metaG_FD_96883 | JGI IMG/M metagenome (GOLD analysis project Ga0136643, IMG submission 96883) | Labiotermes labralis P1 segment gut microbial communities from Petit-Saut dam, French Guiana - Lab288 P1 (version 3) (version 3) | ecosystem: Host-associated > Arthropoda: Insects >...
GCCTACACAACACAACAAGTACTCGCTAGCTCCTGAAGATGGACGTATTAACGTCTGAAACATGTTGAGCAATATATAATAAAGCAAGTGTCATCTAGTTGGTCAACCTTTATTCAAAAAACGAAATTGGAAGTTTCACATTTCTCAGTATAAGTACTCTACACTTGGCTCCGGTTTGCATTAAATGTACAGCATGTTTTCACAGTAATTGAAAGCAAAGGCAACACATAGGTTGAAGAAAAGCGCATCACCATTCTTAGCTAAAGTTCTGGCCTGTTGGCTTCGTACTGGCATTAAGCTGTATGGTCGTCCATCTCAGATTTAAGTATTCCACTCGTTCTTGTGCATAATGGTGCGTGTACGTTTTATGGGTAAATTATAAAAAAATTTATCTATGCCGCAGGAATCGCAGTAACTTCTAAAAAGTTTCTCAAATCTCAATATTTAAATAACAGAATGGTCTGTATTTGTGTTCCACACCAACGAACACCTGCTTTTCTACAGGCATAAACTCTTCCATTAGTTCGCAACCATCGCAGAGACTAATACTTACAAAAGTTTTTAAGCAGCGTCGGTCAGTTTTGTATCTTGACTCGTGACATATGACCGATTGGCTGTCACTGTATGATAGAAAAGTCATATGCAGAAGTCTTGAAATCCTTAAGATCACATTAATGGTAATGTGGCAAAAATAAAATCAGTTTATGACATTTCGTGAAAACTTACGCACATGAAAACAATTCCAGGGAACAAAATACTTCGCTAAGCTGGTGAAGGAACTGCCGGCCGTACAGGTAGTCAATCTCATAACAACTCATTCCCTGTCTTTATGCTAAGCCAGATGAATCGAGTTTATTATTTGCATCATATTTCTCTGGAATTCAGTTCAATTATATCTCCCGTCTACAGTATGTTTCTATAGTGGTCCTTTCCTAACATGTTTTGAAGCTACATTTTTATACAATGTATGTCTTACTTGCTCAGTGCTTTCCAAACGCTCCATCAATCACGTAAACGTTACTTTCCCTATACTGAAAAATATGTTGAATGTTTAAACGTGAACATTTCCAATAGATGTCTCAAATCCGAAATGTCTTCAGAGTATTAATGTAAAGGCATCTGGCAAGATATGGAAGAAGACAAAAATTTAATCCGTGTTAATGCATATGACAGTGATTCCTATTCGTTCAGCGTCCTGTATATTCTTTATGTCATCAATGAACACTGAAAATGTTTGTACTCTTAATGTTCTGATTTATAAAAATCACTTCTATATCATTCTTGTAAAGCACAAGCTGTAGATAAAGCAAGATGAGACGCGACAGCATTAGTGGTCTCTAGACGGAATATGTTCTAGGTGAACATACATACACGAGAGTGGCATACCCAAAAATACAGGTTATTAAGCGCACTTTAAATGCCTGTGGTTAATGTATACATCGGTGTATTTCCATATCCAATAAAATGCACAGATACTTCTATATACAATTTTATATTCAAAATATTATGCCACTAAAAAGTTTCTATCCGTTATTGGCAAAGTTCAGGGAAGAAACACATCAATCAATTATGTACAAAACAAGAATTAAGACAGCATTAGAATAACAATTTTTTATACGTCTTGATATCTTGAAATCCAAAGGAGACAAGGAAATGTGAAAAATATTCGCCATGGATTATTCGTCACACTTCCGTACTCTTCATATATCTTAATTATTGTTCTATACATAACTAATTAATGGGGTTCATCCTTGAAAATGATTCATTACGGATCGAAACGTGTTGCAGGCATGATGTTTTAAATATAAAATAGTATGTTGAAATATTTTTGCATTTTTGTGTATATTTTATATAATTGTGTACAAATGCACGGAAATATAAAACTTTACACACTGATGTAAATTTGTGAGAATATTCCGAAGCGAATAAAACCATGTAACAGCACATTCGTGAGACCAGATAGCTTAAACATGCAAAATATTTACTTGCCGGTGTACATTTGATTGTAACATATTAACCCTTTAAACGCCAAATTAAATCCCATCTGCCATTTGCTGGCATTATTAGGAGCTCACCATATTCTCCACGTTAGCAGGATATGGGTTAAGAAATGAGCAGCTTTGATATCCGCTCTGTTATAAGATGTACAGGGCCATAGCATGTCGCATCTTTACTTTCCTTTGAAACGTGCTTTTCTTTCTGCTGTTGATTAGACGGCCCCATCAGTAACTCAGAATATAGCCTGAAACTGTATGATGATTGATTAAAACAAGAAAATTTGAAAGGAAAGCTGCAGGATTAATTCGTTGTACAAGTTAGATGGTACCTTGTCCAGGAGTGAAATGTTTTGGTTTTTCAATTACAGGTTGCTTTCAAGTTAGTGCCTTGTGTATACAGTAATTTGTGATGGCTTGTTTGAAAATTATTTACTATAAATAGGACAATTACCTAAGTACGTTATACATGAAAGGTGACTCTTCTCACGTATAATGACGACCAGATATACAGTTTCATTCCCGGAGCCAGTTTTTCTTTATTCTACAAGCAATGGAAAACGTGAGCCTTTTAGGGTATTTCTGTGAGTGGAATTCTGACATCCGGATTACAAATACGTTTTTGGTTCCTACTGGGATTTAAAACGGATTTGTGTCGTCAAACAGACGCGACATGCTTTATCTGCTTTTCATTTTCGCGTCTGGAATATCGATTTGTTGGTTGCTATCTTGCAAAGAAGCCGTAGGCTTGGATAAAGAGAAGTATAGACGAATAGTCCTGAGATAAGCCAGACACCTGACTCCATAAGTAATTTTATCCAAGAAATCTACGTTAATTTCCTGCTGTACGCTGGTAATACCCACAGGCCATTCATAATGGTCTGTGGTCAGGTTGAAAATCTTTACTGAAATCCGGAGCCGGTGTTAAGATAGGGTTCATGAGCATTAGAAAAATGTGTACCAGGCATATAAACTTGTAATTTTAAAAAAAAGGAACTTGATGTCTATTGGACCGTGCATCATCTTGATAACTGAAGAATAAAATCCAACTTGGTGCCATTTATTACTTTATTATGCTTATGTTAGGCTCAACATGTTTCGGGCACCATTATGCCCATCATCAGGAGCTCACGACGATAGCGTTGGTTACCACATAGACCGTCCGGTTCTCGAGTTGCTGCTGGTTGGAAGTTAAGTGCAGGCAGGATGGATGACTGTCCGGACCGAAGGCTGTAACAGCCCTCGGTCCGGACACTCATCCATCCTGCCTCCACTTAACTTCCAACCAGCAGCAACTCGAGAACCAGACGGCCTATGTGGTAACCAACGCTATCGTCGTGAACTCCTGATGATGGGCATAATGGTGTCCGAAAAATGTTGAGCCTAACACAAGCATAATAAAGTAGTAAGTGACATATAGTTGGATTTTATTCTTCAAATAAAAATGAACTTATTTAAACAAAAACATATACAACATGCCGTCGAACTACTGCAAAGATTTTGTCGAGACATCCATAAAACCCTGAGAGACACGTGTAAAAACTGTAAGCCTGTAACACTGAATACTCCTGAATTCATTGATCGTGCAGTGAAAGTGTGTTGTTAACTGTTCTTCAGTTATGCAATGAATTACAGCGGAAAGACCAAAGAACCGCAAAAATCTCACCCATTTCTTAAAACAAATAGAGTGTTTTCATTATACTCCTAATTTTTGCGTAACTATTTTAAAGTGTCTTCAGTTACAAACACTGAGTTTTAAACCAAATAACAAGGAAAAATTTAAAATGCACTGGCTTCGAAAAAGTCTCACTCTGTCAGAAATCATTATTACCTACGAGTATTAGGCCCTTACGGAGCTACGTGCCTCAGATATATTCCTACTTGCAAGAGCCAGTATAGACTTAAAAAAGCATCAATGGCACAAAACACATAATCGAAACTTGTAGTGTTTTTGTTACAAAATTTAAAAAAAAACTTTTAATGTGTTTTTTATTTTGTTTTGTGTTTTAATAGCACCATTAAAATGTTTCAAGCGAAATCCTAATTAATCGTTTGGGCTAACGAAACTGAATCAAATGTGATTTAGACTGAGACACGCACATTTCACTCCGAAGTGAATTCATTTAACACGGGACAAACTTACACTAGGGCAATTACTTTATATTAATAACTTAGATCTTCCTTGTCCGTGCTTTATGGTATTTTTAGCTGTTGTTCTGTTAACTTCACGTCGCCTTATATCGTGCAGCCGTTCGCATATATTCATATCATTTTTCTCTCTGTTGTTAGCGATGGTCTACATGACTACAATTTTATCGTGCTGACTGTGCATCTACATAATGGGCTACAGACACTGACATAGATCAAAAGTAAAGCAGGATGCCGTAGATTTGTTCAACGTGTTTGGGTCCATCTACCATAAAAGCAGTCATTGCAATCTAAGAGGAAAATATCTAAATTCTCGCTGCCATGGAAAAGTCATACCTCAATCATAACAAAAATCTCTATAGCATGAGACTTTAAAATGAGTTCGAAATGATGAAATGAGTTTTCCTTCAAAGGAAGCCTTTTGGCCTTAAAGTCTAGACGTGCAAAGCAGTTGTAGAGAAAAAAAAGTATTATTAAAAAACAATTATTCATTTTTGCCATAACCGTCTTCCTGTGTGCGACATTAGGCTTAATTTTAATGCATTTCAGTTCTTCATTATTCCGAGATATGCCGTTCAATTACCGGGTAATTGGTGTCCGACATTTCAAGACATCCTACTGACCTTATTTCAAGTGTCAAACGTCCGTTAATTTTTTTCATTGCTCATTCGAATCCTGCTGACGAGACTACTATTCTGTCTCTAAATCTCAGGCGACACTCACCCTGTGACAGCAGCACAATTCCCGGACTTAGGAAGACTTCCTCATTCCACTTACATTCCGTGCACCTATAAACAGCTTGGGAGGTCAAGGGGGAAGATCCGTTGTGTGATTCATGTCCATAGGAGTAATAAGACAGACAGTGATTGTATACGTAACACCGAGGAACATACGTGCAACTATCTTCGTAGTGGAAAAGCAATAAGTGTTACATATTCTGAGTGTGTGTCTGTAGACTTAGCTATCCAACATGCAATTCGCCTGAACCATATTGTCATCTGTAGCTTCTCCGACTCTACAGTACTTTTTTCCACATCATCTCATTAACACATGATTTAAGGAAAGAAAGTTATTGAACTCAATATGTGTTTGTTTTGATCTTCTCTACAAACTTTGTCTGCAAAATTTATCATCCTAAGAAAAACGGAGCGATATATGATCATAAACATAATTATATTGGCGTTAATGTAAATGACCCGTTACTCTTGTCAGATTTTAATTAGATGGATTTTTTCGACATACACTCTAAAAATCTTCAAATACCAAATTTCATGACAATCCTTCCAGTGGGCTCCAAGTTGTTCCATGCGGACGGATGGACGGATGGACAGACATGACGAAGCAACTAGTCACTTTTCGTAATTTTGCGAAGGCGCCTAAAAAGAAATGTTGGGGAGCTGGAAATGATATTAAACTACGAAACTAAAAAGAACCTGCTTTACCTCCAAAGATTCATTTCCTACCTCATGTATGCAAAGTTTCCTTTTTGTAGAAAGACAAATCGGTGAATCTCAATAGGGAAATAAGAGCTGTTGCTTATAACACTTGTACGGGGCACGTTAACAGACCTACACTCTGTGAACAACACGCGTATTTCTTAGTATTAAACCTGGCGTCACATCTGATCACGAACTGGCCTTCATCGTTAATTTGCAACAACTCCTATGGTTAATTTAATGGTTCTGTGATTATATCTACTAAACCAAAAGGTAAGTATATATAGGCTACGTTTCATGCAGCTACCATATTCTTTATTGTGTTCAAATCGTACACCAGCAAATGTCATATACTCTACTGTCACGCTTTTCAAAACGCGATATAATGGTGCTAAATTAATGCTAAACTAAGAAATTCCCGAAGTTACACATTCGTATCATCAATTGTAGGATACTAATAAAGTGCTAAAGACTCATTTCCTCCACTGGCGTGATGAATGGAGCAGTTTTAACAAAACATCCATCAAGGAGTTCAAAAGTTTTTACAGAACTTTAAAAATCGCACGAAGTGTAGGCAAAAATTTCTATTACAAATGAAGAGACACAGAGGTTGTTTAGGGCAGGGCATTGGCTATTAAGTATATCTTCAGTGTTTAGTTTACAATCAAAAGCATGCTTTCTTCCCAACAGTACAATTATTGTTCGTGTCCGTATCACGATATATGTGCTAAGTTCTTGGTGCCAAAGTGGAAGGATTAACACCCATAATCAGCAAGGAAAATTTAAGCTTGTAGTTAAAGAAATTTGGGGGTTGATATTTGGAATAACACTCAAGCAAGGCAAGCAATGTACAATAAAGTAACATTGCGGCTAGTAAGTTCAACCATTTTTGCAACGGAAAAGCAAAAACTATTACACAATTTGAGAGTGTATTTGTAGTCTCACGTACCCAGCATGCAATGCGCATGCGCCATGTCTTCTGTGGTCTGTCCGGCTCTAACATATTTTTCCATTTTGTCTCATAAATGGCACGATTTTCGAAAAAAACACATTATTGGACATAAAAAGTGTTATGGTTTTCTCTACAGATTTGTCTGAAATACTGTTCATTCTAAGAAGAAATTAGTGAGATGTGATCAAAAATGTAAATTGCCCTTCATGTTAAGTACACGTTATTCTTGTCAGATTTTAATTAAACTTGAAATTTCTCAACGGATTTTGAAAAAATACTCGAATATCACCGTTCATGAAAATCCGTCCAGTAGAAGCCGAGTTGTTCCATGAGGACAGAGATACATACGGCCCGACATGAAGAAGCTAACAGTCCATTTTACAAACTAGCCTAAAAATTCTACCGCCAAATTTTCACGCCTGTGTACGAGCCGCAGCTGCCGTAAATATTGACAAGAGAACGGAAGGCATTTTGTTTCTTGAAGTGCTCTGTGTTTGGTCTGCGGTAGGAACGAGGGGCAGGGAATATTTATGTTTGCACAAGTATTAGAAATGTGCGTTCTACGAGGAAGGCTCCGGACCAAAAAACAATCATACTGTATCATTCCTCTTCGTGTTGCAAAGAAAGGTAACAAAGGTTAAAACTCGCCACCCAAGCTTTGCCTGCAAGTGGAGGAAGGATGAGCGAGTTGGAGGGATATTAACTTTCACCCTTGCCTAAGTTTTGGAAAGCATCCAGAGACATCTAAACAGCTCAGTGCAATATCTCTCAGCAAGCACACCCCCCTTCCACCCGCCAGTCTGAAATCTCGCTCACCCACCCCAAACGATGACAGCAACGACTTTAATTGTCCAAGTTTGTTGGAGATAGTGCTTTGAAGGAGGGAGAGAGGGAGAAGAACTAAAGTTTTCCCTTCCTAATACCGTACATTGTGACGAAAATGAAGTTAAAAAGACTTTCTTAGTCAGGGACGTTGCAGCTTTAAATGAAGTGCAAAAAAGGAAATGCACGAGTTGCGCCGGGTAGTCTCTCACTCAATGCCAGTTTCCTTAGGACATAAACAGGAAAGGAATTTACTATAGGAGGCCTGTTACTAAACGGGAACAGTTGGTTCAAAATTATAGAATAACTATATTGCCTCTTGCTGGAAGGATGCGTTGTTAAAATTCGTTTAGTACAATGAAGGATTGGGACACGCAGTAGGGCAGTTGGTTGAGGCACTGCGCAACAAGACAGAGGGTTCGATTCCTGATGGTGTCTATGGAATTTTTCATTGACATATTCCTTTCGGCCGCGCTATGGCCCTGTGGCCGACTCAGCTTCCAATAGAAATGAGTACCAGGAATAATGCCTGGGTGGTAACGGCAGCCGATGTGTAGGGCTGACAACCTTACCATCTGCATGTGCCGACTGTCTTGAAATCTGAGAGCCTCCTGGAACCCTCAGGGCCTGTACAGACCTGTAATTGGGTTCCCTTAACTTTTTACAATGAAGAATTCTTGCCAAGTGTTAAAATACATACCTTAAGAAATGACCCGCTTAATTCTACCATGAAAAAATTTAAGTCATGAATAATGTAGAGAGAATTTACACGAAGAAAAGAGTAATTCTACATGAATGAAAAAATGTTTTTATAATAATAAACGGATGAATTAATTTGCAAAAAAAAGTTCCCCCGTCAGATACAGAGCTTCAGCAATAAATAAGTTATACATAATAAATGTTTTAAAAATCAAATCCCGCTTATTTGTACTTCGACAGGTACTTTAATTTTGCTATAAACAATCTGTGTCAAACTCGTATATAAATACCAAACTTTAAAAAGACTCCAAATTCACAGTTGTTTACGCACAGAAAAATGTCTATGCGAATGATTAATTTGCACTTAGTCGTATCAGCAGATATAGCTGCGAAACAGGCTGATTTCCTTCTGTCTCAAATAAATTTAGCTGAAGTTTAAGCACAAACTAACTAAATTCGAACGGGTCTGATTTAATCTAGAAGCCTTGAGAATCTGAACTGGTAGACTGAGGAGAACAGTCATTGGGTGGAGGGTAAGAGGAGGACGAGGGGAAAGAAATGGGGACTGAAATTGCAATTGGATTCGTTTCGATTAACGGTTCACAGTTACTAACTCGAAATAAGAATTCCTTTGCGTTTAAAGGCAGTCTAATAAATTCTAATAAATAAAGTGAAAACATAAGAAAGGAAATTTGTTGGAGGGTAGATGTCCCTTACTGTCAATAGCGTTCCTTCTTGAATTAAAAGACAGTATTTTGGTAAATAAATTTGAAGGGCATATTTATACTGTGTGGTTGAACTTATTTTTGCATGAATATTTTGAAACTAGTGAAGACGCAATATTTCCCTCGGTACCGTACGAATTAGAAGGAATATATACTTAGTATGAGTAAGTCGATCACCCTAGGTATATGGTAGGAACTGATATTTTATTAACCTTGGCGACCCACCTTTAACAATAAGCTACCCTCCAGAAACAATCCATATCATTGAAGTCCTCAGCAAATATTAGCTACAGAGTGTTAAAACTGTTGATGTTTTGCATCTTCTGTAGAAGCGAGAGGTGAAATGAGATTGTTAACAATCTATCTTTCTAATCATTGACATACAAGCGTCAGGCGCTTGTATAAACTTGTTTAATTACGCTGTTGTTCTTTCACCTTCTGTTGGCAGTAGTGACCCCTTTACAAGCTTTACGTTCAGTCGATAGTTACTTATCGATATTTTCAGATGAATAGGTATCAATCTGTCTGCGTGTTTTAGGGGTAGTGTTCAAATCTCGGGTTGGTGTCCTGTCATTTTCATTGAGTTTTCTCGTGTTTTCCTCTGTTCGTCCAGGAAAATGGCGAGGCAGAAAGCCAAATTAGCACACCACGCGTTCTTTCCACCTACTTTTCAAATTCAGGGTTCACTATTTGTCCAATTGTTTGATATACGATACGAGGCACTAACAGAATCATTCGCTGAACAGACTAAAAATGGCTTTCAGAGACAAGCATTTTTCCCTTTGTAAGGTCTGATTTACTTAATTAGTAAAACTTTTTTAAATATATGGTTATGAAAGTGCCAAATTTATAGACTTTTCAAATTACAATGACAATTATCATTATCATAATTCTAACCAAACGAATATACTAGAGTGGAAGAAGAAAAGTGTATTTTTTTACCAAAACGAAGGCGAATTTGCATCAAAACTAATGGGTTAATAAGCCATACTTTTAAGAATGAAATTATATTTGTTTTCTGACTAATGAGAATTTTATACCTGGAAGACTTAGAAAACACACGTTTGTACATATAGTTTTAAAGTTGTCCATACCGTGCATTTTTAGGTAAGTGTGTTTAGTTTTTACTTCACCAAACAAATACACAATATTATTATACATAAATATTAAAGGTGCATCTCCGACACATTTCAGTACAAGTCTACCATCGTCAGGGAGAACAAAATGCCACTTTTAAAACTTAATTCCAATGATAAGTTGCTATGTACAGGGTACTTCAGTCTGTAGTAACTTCTTTGTTGATGTCGATTAAGTATAATATGTAAAACCTGTACAGGCCTTAAAAACTGTGGTTAAACTATGATTGAAACATTTCTTACATAGTTAAACATGACACACAAAAAGTAAAATTATTTTTATTGTTTTTTTGTAAGATTTATACCATTTATATCTAATCGACACCAACAGCGAAGCTAGTACACACTAAATAAATTTGCAAATAACGAATTACCATTGACAATTGGTTTTAAAACTGGCATTTTTTCTCCCTGAAGATGGCAAACTTGTACCGCAAGCTGTCGGAGATATGCCCTGAATATAACTAATATAGTGCATTTGGTTAGTTAAATGAAATCTAAGTATATTTTACGTACCGATTACAATTAAGAGCTGTTTGTGTGCTCCTTTATGAGAAGGCCTCAAAGATTATATATTTGCGCGTATCTGACATTGTGGTCGCAGATAAACCCCTGTTCACTGAAAACATTCAATCTAGTAATCTCTTATTGTTATTTTTAAAGCCCTGATTCAATTCAGACACAAATAGCATAACATAAAACTTTAGAATATAAAGGCAGTTAAACAGATTACCGAAGATAAATGGGTTAATTCTAGCTCGTTAAGAAGAAGCGGTCTTCTGCTAATCAGGAAAGAACTATGAGATAACTACGCAAATCTCCTGTCATTCAATTACTTTTCATTGCACTTTTATTTCTTCTTAGTTAATTTAATCTCTTTTACCTCCGTTTGTTAACGATGTTAAGCCTCATTAAATAATCTCTTAGATCGGTGATGTTGAAACTTACTCATCCCACGTAAAATTTCTGAATTTCAGAAATCAACTCCTCACGTCGTGATCTTAGGATTGTTAGAAATAGATATTAACAACATTCGTGTCAGACATAGGCAAACAATTCGCCTAATTTTGTACTGAATACATGACGTTTGAACTTAAAATTACATACGAAAGCGAAAAACTTGTTCTGAAACGTAGTCTGTAATATACGGTATAAAAATGCTCGGTCGAAAATATTTCGTGCACGCTCCCTGGTATCCAACTGCAAGTTACACGGCAGTGTTTCTCACAGAATAATATTTAGCATCTGATAAGACATTATTGCATCAGAAATGTGCTCATCGCAAGGCCACTATTTACGCAGGTAAGCGCAGAAAATTGCCGATATAAGCCATATGCCCAGAGGCATTTCGGCATTCGAACCCAGTGTTCGAGGGATCCAATACTACGTGTTGCCTTCGATCTAGCCGTAGTCGGTATCGGTTTCACTAAACCTTTTCACTACCTTCTATTGACAGCCATAGAACTTTCATCAGGTTCTGTTGTTTCAGTAGAATCTTGCGGAGTATCTCCTGGTACACAGCGAAGTCCATCTGTGAAGCAAGACTGGTGCAGTTCAGCTAGATATTGACAACGGTTTGTAAAATGTATAAACCATCAACAAATGCACTTTAATTTTATGATACATTTTTATTTATAATGTGGCACTTTAAACTACAACTGCATTCTTGTATCAAAAAACATCATCCTGAAGATGGCAGGATTAATGACCGAAACATGTTGGTGAAAATATTATAAATGAAAAACAACATAAAATTAAAGACAATTTGTTGGTTATTTATTCATTTTATAAATCTAATTAATGCCTGAAATACGTAACATATTAAAATAACGACACAAGTTCTGTATTTGATTCTAAAGTTGCGCATATTACAGCAATAAATTAAAGTTAGAGAATTTTAGTATATATGGGGTTCTTTACGAATGAGCTCATATATAACCCATCGCATTGTGCGATGATAAGCAAGTAGCATTATTTTCTATTAAATTCCTTTAGCATCGTGACCTAGTTATCTGATGAAAATCGCATTCATTTTCGTACAAAAGGCGAGTGACGTTATCATAAGTAGGGTGCGGATTGTTCGCACTGCATCTGTTACAGTTTCGTTCTGCAGTTAAGATTTATGTGCTTTCTGCCCGCGTTGCTGCTGCTAAATCCATTGAAAACACGAAGGGAGCTCGTCGGTCGCTCGGCCGGTCGGTCGCTCTGGGAAACTGTGTAGCTAGCAGAGGTGACCAAACTGAGAGGATCAGTTTTCACTGAAGCCCCGTAGGGCGTTAGTGTTGCTGTGTTTTAGTAAACTTAGGCTCTTGGTTGTGGGTTCGAGTGTGACAGGCTACTTAGAACAGAAACTTTTAAACATGTTAAAAGGGGTTCCGTTTTCTTCAGTTTGCAAGATTAGAGTTTGACATTTAACAGAGGGGTTTCAAGGCCCAGAGAGACTTGAAACATTTTCCTCCGTACATTTGTCAGAAGGTTTATTGTAGAATGATATAAACAATTAAGTTCCTACAATGTGAAGTAAAACGTCAAAAAAAAATCAGATGAGATTTTCTTCCGTGTTTGATTTCTTGGAATGATTACGCTGTATATATATATATATTATTTACTCTTTGTTTATTCCTGGTTTGTCTAATGATGCCTTCTATAATTTAAATTACATAAGTTAGTTACAGACAATCCACACTGGAAGTTACAGGGAAACGGAAGGCACATTGTGTTATAATCGAATAAATAAAGTAACAATCAATAGAGTCTAACAAAACTTTAATTATTATTTCAAATAATCCACAGTGACATGTTTCGGCTCTTAAAAGCCGTCTTCAGGCTGGTCTCGTCCATTTTATAACATTGTATTATATATACTCCTTTACATTCAGCCTGAAGGTGGCTTTTAAGAGCAGAAACATGTTGCTGTGAATTATTTAAAATAATAATTAATTAAAGTTGTGTTAGGCACTATCTGTTTCTATTTTATTCAGTAGAGCAAAAAGTGATTCATCTCTTTACATTTTAAATATTAAGGCAGTAAAACACACACTATTATATCCGTCGAACATAAAACCCAGCTACATGTACGAGCACATATTTACATTTGATGAAAACCGAATATATAGCTGAGTTTTATACCACTAAAATGTAAGTTCGACGGATAGAATAGTCGAGTATAATATTGTCTTAAAGAATAGCATCAGAAACCAAGGAAATTAGTGGAGAAAAAAGGAAAGATTTTAACGTTACCGTAGCAGTATCACTGTAGAATATGAGCAGTAAAATGAGAAAGTATGCCAAAGTATAGACGATTGCAGTGGCTGCGTGGTCTAAGGCATGGGTCTGCGGCCGCTTGCTTGATGGGATTGCGGGTTCAAACCCCACCGGGAGGACGGATATCAGTCTCTTGTGAGTGCTGTTTGTTGTCAAGTAGAAGTTTATTCGTCGGGCTTATCACTCATCCAGAAGAAACTTATTGAGTGAGGTGTGTCTGAGTGTGATCGTGAAGCCTCAATAGGGAGGAGGCCCTGACCAAATAGGGACTGCTGCACCAAGGAAAAAATTACACACTAATGATGTATATATTTAAGGTATCTGTGACCCGCAAGGTCCCGCTGATGCAATGGCAGGAATTCGTATAAATAAGGAAACAACTCAGTAAATGAAAGCAGTGACCCCTCTTTGAAAGCGAAGGGTGAGTGGGAAGGATTCTAGACAAAGCAGCCTTTTGCATATTATTACGGGGTAAATGTTGTTACGTGAACACTGATACTTATGGATGGCTCATTGCTTCAAATGCATAGATTATTGAATAGTAAACATTTTTTAAATGCCTGAGTATATGACGCTGCCATCTGCCGTAGCGGTTTA
>Ga0136643_10010353_pt1 | contig 13772 bp, 11 predicted proteins | sample TergutLab28metaG_FD_96883 | JGI IMG/M metagenome (GOLD analysis project Ga0136643, IMG submission 96883) | Labiotermes labralis P1 segment gut microbial communities from Petit-Saut dam, French Guiana - Lab288 P1 (version 3) (version 3) | ecosystem: Host-associated > Arthropoda: Insects >...
AAATTAGATTTTTTTTTTTTAATAACAAATTTTCAAATTTTTTTTTTTTAAAAATTTTTTTTTATTAAATAACGAAAATTGAAAGGTTTTCTAGAAAAAAACAAACCCCCCCCCCCCCCTTAGGGAAGGATTGTCCACTAAATTCTGCTCAAAGAATATAAATGTCCATTGTTAAATGTTGTATTTGAAATTGTCTTAAATGGTGTTCAGTTGAACGTAATGTGTGTGGAAAATTTGGATAAAGTGAGATCAGTAAGTAATGCGTTTTAGAACCTAAACCACAAATATTTTGATGATAAATTCTTAATATTTGATTATTATTATTGCCTATGAATCTTAAATTGTTATTTTTTTTACTATTCTTTTAGAAATTTGTCTCATTGTGCTTAGGATTTGTAGTGAACTGTGTAACGTTCTCTTTAGATTTATTAATATCATTCTGATCTAAATTGACCATTAAAAATCATCCAGCTTAGTGGATGGTGAACTTTTTATCCTATTCAATTTGCGAATTTTACTAGAACTGGGCATTACATTTATCATATCTTCTTTACCCTCTTTGTCACTTAGACTATAAATTGAATCCATCTTTGGCACAATGTGCTTCACTTCTTTATCATCACCTCATTTACATTGTTAACTTGTTTCTGAAATAGGCAATCCAGTAATTTCTTTTTGGGCTCCTTCTTTTCTATATTCACTACCTATTCCTAATTCTGGAGCATTGAAGAAAATTTCTTCCTGTGATAAACTATATTTCTTTTTTGGCATATTCTTTCCTTCTGTAACAAGCTCATTCCTATGTTCCTGATCATCATCATTATTATTATCACTTTTTTCCATCCACCGGAGAGGAGTAACAAATATTATTCTAGATTTTGATGTAATGGAAGTGATGATAGATACCCATTTATTTATGATCGAATTTTTCCCTTGTGAATTCAAATGAAGACCATGTGAAGTAAAATGGTCTCTATTGGTACTCATATTACAAACATGCATGTGACTGAAGGTTTTATCATCTTTTGTGATTTCCTGTTAAATTACTTCACTTCTTTATTAACGCATGATGAAGGCTGCAGATCGAAATGATGAGGAACACACATTACAATCACATTTGTGTTTAAAGTGAGTTTGGCAAATTCAGAAAGAATTCTTAAACCATTATTGACTTCGTTCTTGGCTACATCTCTTGTACCACTACAAATAATCACAAAATCTTTTTTTGTGAGGTTTTCATCCTTTAAATTTATAGAGTTAGTAATCTCCTTTATGTTCACATTAGGCTTAGTGATTCTAAAAATGTTATATGAAATTCCTAGTATGTCTGATAATTTACCAGAGCAACCACACATTTGCCTGTCATCCAAAAGAACAATCCTATGATTGTTTTGAGCACTGTTTCTTGATCATTGCATCTCCTTAAGCTTATTGTGGGCGCAAAATTGTGGAGGATCCTGAAACTGGTAATTAATGCCTTTCCATCATGGTCCATACTTTGACAAAATTCATCATCGTACCAAGCTTGATTAATATTAAAGGTAAAAATATTTTCATTGGATGTAGTAGTGTCTCATGCCTGATGTTCTTTTGTGACTCTGCCCCATTTACATAAAAGTAATAGAGTTTGGTAAAACCAAGCAGCATGCCAACAAGGAGAGCTGTGTCCGTCCAAACTTGACAAATATTCCAACAGTCCATAACATATGCTATGGAGGAGAAGTTTCATGTTGTCATATGATTCTTTCATTTGAATAGCATGAAAAATGGGGACTGATGGAAATTCATTTCCTATATGAAGGAGAACACCTTTCAGGCTTGCCTTAGATGCAGCAATGAACAATTGCCATTGCTTATGCTTATGATTGTGTCACAATCATTTCATTAAGCCATCATCACCACTATAGGGGGACATATTTCCAGTTCTATGCAACTTAGGGTTGCCAACAAAAAATACATTTTTTTGTCTAGGTTAAAAAATAACCAATGTGAAGCACATGAATGTATATATGTATAAAGTCAGGAAAAAAGAAATTAGAAAATTGAACATTTCTTTAAAACTATGGTTGATAGAAGTAATCTTTAGGCATTATCTGGTAATCTGGAGTTGAACTCGTATCACTTTCAGCTATGTTCATCCAGGGAAGCAGAACCTTTGTTAAACAGTATAACCTAGCAGAACAGGTTCTAGGAGAGCAATTGGAAGGCAGTGTGGAGTTCATCATAGATCACTGGAGTGTGCAGTAGTAGAGTAAATCTTTGAAAGTGCTGCACAATTTTCAGACGTATTTTAAGGGTTCATAATATGCCATGTCACAACACCATTATGATGTCTTACAAACTTCCACACTGTTGATTCTGTAAAGGACATGAAACGATCTGAAGCTCCATGTACCACTAATACGGAGTTCATATGTCCATTTTTTAGAGCCCTGAGTAGTGAGGCACTGTGCCATCTTACTAAGTTTGTTGTTGCCAACTGTGTGATAAATTCACCAGATTAGTTCTCATCCATACAAAATTGCTATGTGCAGGTGATTAAAACATCATCTATACTGCACGGCTTTTATGGAGCTGCAGCAGATAATGCCATGTACTGCCAATATTCTGAGTGACAAACTCACCTTCATGCTAACAGAGACATAATGAGCAAGATTACTGTTATCAGGCATTTCACAGTCCTTATAAATTATATTCATGACTACTTAATTCTCTCAAAGGTTATTGTCTGGCATGCTATATTATTGTTTTACATTCTCTTATTTGAAAATGGAGATGATACAGTGATGACATTCATGGCTGATCACTAAAGATCAAATGAACATCTGCATCCACATGTGAAACAAATGGATACTATTTCCAAAAGAATAGTGCAGCTTCCTGTCCAGTGGGAACAAGTATGGATGTTTCATGCATTATCTTTTCAGGATGGATTTTCTCCCAGTTTGGAGATGTGAAACAGCCAGTTTTTTCCCCAGTATCACTATTTTTGTGATCCCCTGTACCACAGATTGTGTGAAAAGGCAAATTCAAGAAGAATTTTCATTGATTATGATGGGTAATATTGACACGTATTGCGAAAAGCTTACTTGTACGCATTGAAATGAAAGGCTTCTGTCAGTTACAAAACTGAAGTGAATTTCCTCACACATGTAGAACATAATTTTCTTGCAGTACTTTTTAATACAATTACTTGTACATAAAATTATTCACTGATTTTGACATATCCTGTGTACTTACACTTTCCAGAGCACATTTCTGTGGCAGGCAGGCTACTTATAACAATGCACAACCATATCGGCAGTAGATAATGCAATACATAGATCATGTCTGTATGTTGGACTACTGATGCCCACATTATGTTCTGTGTTGGCTTTTTTTAAAAGTTTTCAGACACTGGTGACACATGTAACTTATTATGATATTAATTTATAATGGAGAAGGTAAGACATGGAGGAATGTAGGTACAGGCTAGGACTGGTAACATGACACTTGCAAGTTGTAGCAGGGAGCAGGCCATGTCAATACCTGTTTGTATACCAAGCCAATGAGAAACACTATTGCCAGGTACAATGGCCACTAGAACAGTTGAAAAGAAACTTCCGTAGTGCCTGGACAATGAATGTTTTTGCCTAGATAGTATTTGCTGACCCATTCTGTTTTGCTTGGCACAAATCCCAATCCACACTTTCCACATTCCTTAAGTGCCTTATGCAATGTACATTGGATGGGAGTGGTCAGCTTCTTGCTCTGGCTGTGTTACTCCCAGGGTGGTATCTTTTGATACTTGGTAACTGGTAGGCTGGATGGGCCCCAGGGCCATTTTGGACTTTGGCAGGAGGGAAATAAAGTCTACCCCTGCCCAGAATGAACCCTAATTCCTTTGTCATCCAGCTGTAGCTTGGCCACTGAATTGTCTCAGCTCTAATTTGTATTGACTCCTCCACATGTTTATTTTAAAACTTAAGAGAAATTATGACATGGGATATGGGATATAAATACTGTTTAGCATGAAATGACCAGTGTTCTGGTCTGTATCATGTGACTCTGACATTCCTGTCTTGTCCAAACAACTGGCGTGTCTGTGCCAAGTATTTGGTTAAACTGTCTGTGACATGGTGGCTAAATTTAGAGTGAATCTGAGACACTTGGCCTCCAAGACTCTAATGAATAGGGAGACAGCTGAAAATAATTTCTGCATCATTACCTCTTTAATCTTTTCTCTGCAGGCTGCATAAAGCAAGTTCAAGAATCAGATACATACCAGTTACATATTACTATTTAATAATACGATGAAGTGCAGAGAGAAGTTTAAATGCATTTCCATAACCAGGAATAAAGATAAAGGGAGGTCTTGCAAGAGCATGGCCAACTAAATATGTAAACTGTTAACAATGAATGAACAGGTCCATGTATATTTTTTGTTATGTAACACAAAGAAATGTATAAATTTATTATTGTGGAAATATGTACCAGTTTGAATTTTCCCGGTGGTCATGGCTGTGCTGTTAAAGTCTACCAAGGATAAATTACTTTATAGTACAATATTTGCATTTGACCTTGAAAACTCCATGTACTAGAGAGTCCTTGTGGGAAAGCTTTTATCATTCCTCTGATAGTCAAGAAATTCTGACATTTTAGGAAACCTGAGGGTTCATCACCACCTCCACAAAAGCCTACCACTTGGCTCTACTCTGAGCCAGATCAATCCATTCACATACAGGTTGTTTTAAAAGTACTCTAACAATGCATCTTTTCTTGAACTCATGCTCATAGCACTCGTAAAGTTTACAAGTTTTGGTACATTTATAAATGAGAGTAGGGGTGAAGTTATACCTGTGCTTAATTTGGCAACATATTGTGAAGACATATGGGGAGTGAGGTATAGCTCCATGCATTCTAAACCTCTGCACTAGTTGAAGCTTCATGCCATGGTAGCCTTAGATTTTCAAATATTCTGTAAAGTAAATGGAGCTAGGCAGATGCAGTCAGTATTGTGACTAGTTTATGTGCTGGACAATCTTGGGTTCGAATCCCATCAGGGGCACTTCCATCAAGTGTGAAGGTTAAGAGTGCAAATATGCCTTCTGGGTATGTACAGGTATCACTTTATCTTTACCTGTATGGTTACCGTCCACTAAAAATTGTGTGCTAATACCATGTGCAGTCAACATATGCACAAGAGAATCCATTTCAGGCTACAATTGAGATTAAAAGTTGCACAGAAACTTGATGGGAAATGTTGTGTACTACAATACGAAATACACTCTTCAAGTTTTGTATCAGTTACATGAGCAGCCAGATGTAGGTTAAAACAGTGAAAGCAGGACCGCAGGTGGCCAAGACCCCTTCAAGAGAAATGAAGTGCATCCTGTAGAAACTTAACATTCTCTAAGCCCTGTGGTACTAGAAAAAAGGGAAAACCAAACAGAAGAGGGTAGACGACCAACACAACAGAAAAAGGAACTGAATTTAAGTGTGAAAGTTTTATTTTATATATGTATAATTCTAGCTTCTGCGAACTGGACTTCTCATCCATGTTTACAAATCGTTGATGAAAAAGGATTATTTGGCACATTACTCATGAATTATACATCCACTTCTTAACATATGCACATAATAACCAGAATATTCCAAATAAATATCCATTAATAATGGGTGCCTCTATAGGAGGGCTGGCAAATCTATGGCACACATGCCACAGCTGTCATGCAGAAAGATTTCCTTGGCATGCAGCATTCACTGCTGTTTCATTTTTTTATTTCTTTGCTTGACTGGCATCTCTATATTGTGAAGAGAGAGAGAGAGAGGGGGGGAGAGAGAGAGAGAGAGAGAGAGAGTGGTAATGGTAGTGGTAGTAGTGGTAAATTGCAAAACCAAAGGGAAACCAAAGTGTTTTCTCTTAATTCCCTAAACTGTACTTTACCTGTAGGTCCCTAAGTTTCCACAACAAGGAGTTTGTGGGGCTGTTAACTCTTTCATTCAGTACAATGTGACAATGTACAGTTAAAAAATCTGAGATCTGGCCTTGGACATGAACTGATCTGTTTCCGTTACTGGAAATATAAACAGTTAACAGCAGAAAGGCACAAAACAAGGAGAAGGGAGAACTACTTCAGTAGATAAATAAATATAACAAATCCAGTTAATTTAATTTTTTATTCATATTCAACACTCATTTCATAGTGCTAATATTTTCTGTAAAAAGATTACATATTCAACAAACAGTTCTAAATTATAATGTAATAACAAACAATATGGTGAATGCAATGTGACATACACAAGATACAGAAGCAACACCTGCTTCTATATAAGTGGCCATATTAAACTGCTACATTTATATCAAAACTTTTTGAATGGAGACTGTGGGTTAAGCAAGAAATACTTAAAGAAATCATAATTATGTAGACATTAAAATGGAAGCAGAAAATAAAAGAAAGCCACATTCAGTATATTGCATAAACATGTTGAAAAATTGAATATCACTCACAACAAAACTGTTATAAAGTGGAATAGATTACAGTAACACCACAAAAAAAAGTCCCATTTATTGAACCAATGTCACATCTCCCTTGAAATGTTTATGCTTCTCCCTGAAACGTATGTCCATAGATTCTTGTCTATCTTATCCACTACTGATAGTGTCAACAATGTGGTACAATTAAATGGTGGTCAGCATATTGTGTTAAGGGAGGGAGGGAACACCACAGTTGTCAGTGACAACAAATCTTGAGTGTTGTTATCCCCTCATCTGATGGGACTTCTGTCTGTGACCCTAGTATAGTAGTGTCTATATTTATTTTGGTAAGACACATCCTGTTCTCTGAAAATTCAACTTCTTTCAAAATATGAATCATGATTTTATTTCATTTATACCCACACCAGTCTGCTGCACATAAAAATATAGTGTGAAGTGTTAAATGGCATATTTATTATTTTCCATAAAAAGCTCTTTTGCACAACATATTGCTTTTCTCTCTATATATATACATATATATATCACAAAGCATCAGCAGCATAAAAAATAGCAAGGTGGATGCAAAAATTATAAGAAGACAATTTTCAGGGGAGATTTATGTGATACCATTAGACCAGGGGTCCACAAATTTTTAAAAAATCTAAAAGCCACTTCCAAACTCTAGGCACCAGAAAGATGACATGAAGCCAAGTTCCATACTGAGGACTCACAATTCTGGGGTGACCTGTGATCCTCACTGTTGTCTGGTGCATTCTGCTCATTGCATGTGACATTTTGAATGTCATGAAAACAGCTGCAATCATTTTGCTGAAATTATTAGGTCAAATGTGCAACCAGGCATCCAAGACTTGTGTACCCCTGCTCCAGACTACTGTGTGGTTTATCTTTTAGGCACTAGATTCATAATGTCTATGGCTATGTACGAACATAGCAGTGATGAAATATTGCATTTTAAGCAGACAACTTTAATTCTTTTTAAAAGTAGTTTCAATACATGTAAATTCAATTCCACAATAAATTAAAGTTTTCATTATTACTTATATCCTCTGGCCCCTTCAGTGTGTAACAGTGCCATGTAAAAGGCGGTATATCTATTATGAGTCACCATCACATATAAATAACAAAAAATATCTGAAAGTTACATCCTCAGCTGTAATTTAAGTTTAGTTCACACAGTTTTCCATAACCAAATTCATATACTGAATTTTTCTGGTGTGTGCAAACTGAGCTATCTCAAAGAAAAGGCTCTTTGTTAACCCTTTCACCCCCATTTTTTAAAAGCACTGTCACTTTCAGACCAGATTTTTGGCAATAATTCAGATGCATTTTTTGTTGGTGTCTTATCAATTTTGTGCAAAAAAGAGGTTTACTACCTTTTGACTTAAAACAGATGCACGAACATGTAACACCAGTGTATTCAGTGGTAATGTAAAGATAACATAAAGAAACTGGGAATGAGTATTTTTGTTCATATGTTTTCATGACCTCAATTTATTGTGATATAACTTCCACAGCTAAACCATGAAAAACAAAATCACACATTTGATATGAATATATTTGGGGTTGTTGCCAAAAGGTTTAATAATTACAGATGCACCAAGTTAGTACTAATCAGAAATTAAACCTTAGGCCTTTATCTGTTTTACTGATGGTGGCAGCTGTATGTGATGGTGACTGATGTGGCAATGGAAAGCAGAGCTGTTTATTGCTGGGCTATGGGGATCAGCTTCTCACCCTCAATGGCTGGTAGAGGTGCTTCAACTGTGAGTACACCATCCTTACTGAGAGATGATTTGATACTTTCAGGGTTTGTTCCTTTGGGCAGCATGAATTCTCGATTGTACTCTCGATACACCGACTTACTTTCCGTCTTCTCCTCATGTTTGGCATGAACCTAAAAGAAATGAAAAAGACAATGTGTTATGTAACATTCACATAATACCACTGCAACCCACCCTGATACCAGATTCCATACTTTTCAATTTCCTTGAATGTGTAATTACAACATGACATACACATGAACTTGGGGAAAGGGCAATAAGACATAAGTCATACTTGGCAAAAATTCAATGTATGGGACAAAACCAACACAAACACCTTGGATAGTACATGGGGAAAATGCAGAGAGACAATTCATAACCTCCATATTCCCTATGTTTTATTGTAGCACCATTATTAGGATAAAGAGAAATCGATAATTCTTAAACCAATCAGGGAAAAGAAAAGTGTAACTGCTAGGATACAGGTAAAATTTGTACAGGTATTTGTAATACCAAAGCGGAAACCCAAATATCATTGCTAGGAAACAGGAAGAATCTGTAGTGATAATTCTAATCCTGCTGGGAAAACCTACTGCTGTAGCTAGGATGCATAGTTGTAAATTAAATCATATTTTCTTTACCATTTCTAATGTAAAAGCAGTGGGTATATTCATACTATAGACTTACATGATTTAATTTTATACCTTGAATTCAAAAAGTGAAATAAAATTGATTACTTCTGACAGAAAACATGCTGTATGAGTTCTGCTCACCAATCCTTGTCAAAGCACTTTTTTTCTAATTAAAAAACACTGCAGATATGTTGTGAGCAATTACTCAGTCTAAAAGAGCATATGTAATATTTGAATGGAGAAAATCACAAATTGATGAGCTTCTAAATTTGTACTATTCACCAAATCAGGGGGTAGCAGATGGTTGGAGCATGCAGCATGCACATCAGAATCACAAAGTGATTAAAACAGCTGCAAAGAGGTGTGGGAGGAAATGGCGGATGCTACAGTTCAAAGAGACTGCAGATACATCATGAGAAAGTATTCAGTCTAAAAGGGCATAAGTAATATCTGAATGGATAAAATCACAGGCTGAAGGACTTCAAAATTTGTACTGTTCACCAAATTTTGTGGGGGCGATCAAGTCAGGGAGTAATAGATGTAGCATCCACAGCAGAATCACAAAGTGTGTATGAAAACCTGTGGAAGAATCTGCGGGAGCAACTGACGGATGTTACACACCAGACTAAAATTACTTCAGATGTGTTCTGTGCATCGCTTTTGTGATGATGGTAATGAACACTGGATTTTGGGATTCTGAACTGACAATGTGTGGACTGTTATGAAATCACTATTTACTACGGTATCTTCCTGATGCTTAGTGCACAACTGTGCTAGTACTTAGCAGCATGTTTTAAATTTAGCACTGTTAGTTCACAGCAGTAGGAATTCCGAGGTGACCAGAGCCAGTTAAAAGCACACGTTCATTTCAGGTAGTGTTTCAAAAGTATGGCGAATATTTCCTGTCAAACGTTCATTTGAGTCTTCAAATCATGTTTAATGGCCATGTCGTGCACTGCTTTTCTACAAACTAGAAATAATCATACGTCACCCAGTATCCTCACAACCTGTATCATTACGATCCATTTTAATGCAATCCTCCCATTAGGTTTCCCAAGTGGTCTCTTCTTCTCAGCTTTTCTGACTAAAATTTTATATGCATTTCTCGTTCCTCCCACATGTACTACATTCCCCGCACAACTAATCTTTATTAACTACCACAATAACAGCAGTCAAAGGGTATATATCGTACCATTCTCTCCAACCTCGCTCTCAGTGCCAGGGATATCATGCGTGTGCATAAGCGTCTGTACCGCTACGTCAACATACATAATGTATGCCCTGTACGTTACATTTCTTTCATGACGACCTAGGTGTATATCAGCTCCCCAGAACTGCCAGTGTTGCTGCTATAAAGCCCACAAATTACTTCCTGTTTCCATCGCTTGCGCATCAGTTCCCACAGTAGGAGAACGTGACATATCCTTTGACAGTGGCTACCGTTTCGACATAAAATGACTCCATAACTAAGTGCAACAAGTTAGGAAATGTACTCACAGCTGAACAATTCTATCACCTTCGCGCCTTCTTGTTTAACCATTTGAAGACGAAACTTAACCCGAATAGCACTCGTATTTAAAGATTCAGTTCGTACAGCGCATTAAGCACAATCTGCCTGGATTACAGAAACCATCCAGTTAATGCTGTACAGGGAAATAATGGCTGTTTGTTCTGACAACCATGCGTACACGAAAGTAATGCATGTGCGTGGGCAGAGGGTCAGATTGTTGAACTTACAACCACCAACCGCTAGCCTTTTAAAAGATAACTATCTAGCAAACCGTAAGATGTACGGAAGAAAAATGTGTCAGTCATAACATTTCATTTTAGGCGCATTCACAAAACTGCGAATTAGCTCCGTCATGTCTGTCCGTCTGTCCGTTTGCTTGTCTGGCCGCATGGAAAAACTCGGCTCCCATTGACCAGATTTTCAAGAAATTAGATATCTGAGTATGTTTTGAAAATCTGTTGAAAAAATTCAAGTTTTTTATTAAAGTGTGACAAGAATAACGGGTACTTTACATGAAGACCGATATACATTTTTGGCAATATCTTGCTGAATTCTTCTTAGAATGAGAAATATTTTACACATACACATACACATACACAAACACACACACACACACACGGTGGTACAGAAAATCAAACACAATTTTATATTCAATAAATTTCTTCTGAAAATCGTGCCGTTTATGAAATAATGTAAAAAAATATGGTAGATCCGGACAGGCCACGGATGACAGTATAATACGACGCATGCGCTTTGCATGCTGGATAATTAAGGCTACAAACACACACTCAGAAAATGTAAGAATATTGCGTTTCTAGGGCAACAATGGTTACGCTAACGAGCCTTAATGTTACGTTATACGTAAATCGCCTGGTTTGTTGAGCAAGAGTTTCAACACAACAGGGCAACAAACGCAAATCAAATGTTCGACATGCAGACCCCCTCATGAGGTATGCTCAAGAGGTACGGTTCCCTGGCTTTGTAACAAGTTAATCAAGCATTTTATAGGAGATGGCACATGAGTGGGGGTAACATCCAACACACGGCATGTAATGGTGACGACAATGGAAACGTCGTGCCACGAAGTTAGTAGTATGATGCGGTTTTTTATGGGCGAAACGTGTTTCTACCACCGAAACTCACCCCCATTTTAACCAACATATATGGGGATGGCGTAATGAGAGTGTAGCATGTCAGAAAATGATGCAGTATTCGAAAATGGCCAAATGGACATCCATAATCATTATTGCACCGCTCGACCTAGCACATCAAGGACGAAAGAGTACGCAGCCAGTGTGGAGGAACTGCTTGATGAAAACGGACGAGGCACAACTGGAGATCTATACGCTGGAATGGAGTTGTCCATCGAACTATACAACACTCTACGCGAAGGAATATCCACACTGAGTTACTAGGATGTCTGATAGAGTAACGCAAAAATCGTCGTTTTAAGACTGTACTTTCACGTCTTCTGCGGTTTAAAGAAGAAGAAAAAGAAGTAAAAAAAAAAAGAGCTCCTCGAATCCACACTAAAAGGCGACAGACGTGGGTGTGCCCTAGAACAAAACAAGTCGGTATGCAGTGGAGACGCCACACTGCCTGATATTCGCAACTGGACACGTGTCGCAAGGTGCAAATATTCAGCACGACCTTGAAACCAAAAGCAGCACACGATGTACACGAGAGCTGATGTGGTCGTTTTACCGTTAAATACTCGACCGTCCACCTAAATAGCCCTGACCATACTAGATGATGTGCCCCTGACCTTGCCCACTTGTTTTATCCCCGAAGCAACACGACTAGCCATCGGTTCCAAAATTACGAGGAAGTGGAAACGGAAGTTCGTGAACGGTTGAGAATGTAAGATCCCGAGTTCTACAACGGCAGAACTGTTAAAATCGTGCCTAGATTTGACAAATGCATCCATATTTTCTGAAATACTGCTGAAAAATAACGATACTTAATTAGAATAAATTAGATACATCTGGTTGTAAGGTACTCTCCTTAATTTTTTTCGACCTTGTGGATTTTAAGAACAGCCTTCCTCGTGTTAAGGTTGGTGAAAATCTGTCCAGGGGCTCTCGACTTGTTACAAGGGGACAGCCGGGACAGCCAGACAGACAGACATGTCGAAGCCAAGACGCATTGTTACATCACGTCAAAAAGCTTGAGATGTTAATTTCGAATGCCATATGCAAAATCCCTCCCCGTTTCCAAATGAATAAGCGGAAACTTAGTACATACTACAGTGAGCCTCAACTCACCCAGTGTCGCTGCTGTTCAAAAAAGAAGGCAAAAGTCGGCCCTAAGTTTAATTCAGCATCATGCCATACAGATAAAGGCAGTGGAGGTACAACTAAAAGCATTATCCTCAAAACTAGATGGGCATTACGTGGTTGGCATCATGCCCCATCCGCTTGATCCCCGCCCACTGGATAGGGTGCTAGGTGGGTCCCGCAATCGATAAGCACGATATCAACAGGTCTTTTGCTCCCTGCCGGAAATCGAACCTAGTCCGGCTGCAACCGAAACGTAAATTCGCCAATTCTTCATCTGGGGCGGAAGACGTCGTTCTCCACTCACACAAAACTCACAACTAGATGCTATGTCGCCCACCTTGAATTCCAGCAGGTGAGCGCCAACCATAGTCATTCCTGTTCCATAGCAATAAGCAGAAGTTGTCCTTCCCACACATTTAGCTAAAGTAGGAGTGTGGGACGCAGACGACACAGTGTTCAGTCAGAAATAAAATAGCCCCTCTGCACAGAAAGCGCTTGTACAAACTGAAATAAATTCGCCGCAGCAAGAAAGAAATGCCAGCGTACGGCAAAATTTCGAAATTCAACATTCTGCATGAGCTTTTGACGTACGGACATACTTTTACACTGGCAAGTGTGGTTACTCTTCTGGGAGTGACGTCACGCAGTTTCGGAGGGACATGCTGCCTAGCCCTTCAAGGGTACCAGTAATTCTACCCAGACGATGGACACAGCAGGTTCTCCCAAGACTGTGGTACGTTTATACCAAACCACACTGTGTCACATCACAACGGTTACACTCACCGCCGCTGGAAACCCAAATTTCTCCTTATATTCTACCGTATTACGATAAGAATGTGGGCCGGGTAACTCAGTCGGTATAGTGACTGACTACGGGCTGGACGGTCCGGGATCGACTCCCGGTGGGGACGAGATTTTCCGCCCGTCCAGACCGGCCCTGGGGCCCACCCAGCCTCCTGTAAAATGGGTGCCGGGTCTTTCCCGGGGATATAAAGTGCGGCCGGGGCGTGCTGCTGACCACTCACCCCCTTCTAGTGCCGCGGCCATGGAAGAGTAGAGCTATACCTCTACCCACCCTCTGGGCCACACCGGGCCTGTAACGGGATCACTTTA
>Ga0136643_10010355_pt1 | contig 13772 bp, 11 predicted proteins | sample TergutLab28metaG_FD_96883 | JGI IMG/M metagenome (GOLD analysis project Ga0136643, IMG submission 96883) | Labiotermes labralis P1 segment gut microbial communities from Petit-Saut dam, French Guiana - Lab288 P1 (version 3) (version 3) | ecosystem: Host-associated > Arthropoda: Insects >...
GTGCGATCGGAAGGATTATCTCAATGAAAAATTCCAACAAAACCATCTGGAATCGAATCAGAGACCTTCCAACATAAAACACAGCACCTTAACCACTGTGATACCGCGGTCCCCATCTGAAGGCCATACATACGTTTATTTACTTTCCTACCACAAGATTCAGCCCTTCTTTCGGCCATCATCAGGTAGAATGCACAAGTACGTAAATGGAAGAGTGTGTTATGGAAGAGGTCTCTGCTTCAAAATTAGTTAATGTTTATGTTTTCTTTGTGTGAACTTAAATCGCTACTGAACAATTTTACTAGTGTTCTGTGTGCTTGTGAAACGCGCTGATTTACTGTGAGGGTAGAATGGAAATTGCCAGCCATCGAAAAGAAAGTTTTTACGAAAACAGTTCTACTTATTGTTGTTGGAGAACCAGTAACAAACGCCAGTGGTTGAAACAAAGAGATTTTGCCACATATAATAGCATGAAAGTAAAGAACTCTTTCTACAAAAAATACTCAAATACACATGGCCAGTTCGCAGTTATAGATATTTTCATTGCAAACAGGAAGCTATAAGAACTATTCCTAGATGTGAGAGTTTACAGAGGGAGTGATATTGGTTCAGATCACTTTTTGACTTTGGCTGAATTAAGATTTCCACAAAAGTGGTTAGGTTTACCCAAGAACTCTACATGCAAAGGAAATGTACTTCGCTATAAAATTATATTACTCAATGACGAAAGCACACGATGGCTATACAAATAAAGAATTCAACAGGAACTATAAGAAATTCCAGAAAGCAGCAATATTTTTTTGGAATGAAGGAGCCTGTGATTAGTATGGTTAGTAGTTAGGTTTATTGTTGGTAAGTGTCTTGAATTTATGATTACTGTCAGAGGTACTGCTACTGTCCCTGGTCGGATTAGTTTTGTAATTGTTTCGATGATGACTATGAATGTTATTATTATTGCTGGTGTGCCTTGAGGCACTAGGCGTTCGAACATGTGGTTTGTGTTTTTGATTTATCCAAATAATATAAATCTTACTCACAAAAGTAATGCTAAGATTAGTGGAAGAGTTAGGTGTCTTGTTCTGGTGAAGATGTACGGAAATAGTTCTAGGACGTTGTTCGTTAGGATTACGAGGAACAGCAAAATTAGAATGATGAATTTCCTTTGTTTTCATTTCCTTTTCCTAGGATTGTTTTTATTCCTTTTTTAGTTTATTCATTAGTAGATAACTGCGTTATTTCTAGCGTTGCACAACTGCCGAAACATCAATACTGTCTTCCACATAGTCAGACATATTTGTCGAGGCGTAAACTATGGATTACTACTGCGAAAACCACACATCAGAGGAGCTTATCTATTCTTCGTATGTATTTACTTACAAATTGGAAGAAATGTTTACTATGGATAATGTAAACTAGTACACATATGACCGTTGGAGTAGTTGTTTTATTCCTAACCATAGCAGAATTCATAAAATACTTATATACGCATTCCTTTTATTATGTAGATAAATTTTTTATGTGTAAAGATGATTTATCTTACGGTTTTTGTCAAATAATTTTAGTATTTTTCACTTTAAATTTGTATATTTCTATAGTTATGACTTGTCCCGCATCCTTCTGTCTTTATGACTCACTAATGGATCCATGGAATGTATATATGTACGTAAGTATACATTAAGCATAACCCCACAGACATCAGACCAAAATCTGGGAAAATACAAAGCATGTACACAGAAAAAAAAATTGAGAATATGGAATGTTGAAATAAAATTAAATGTACAACAGAAACATTTAGCGCTACAAGAAGTGTTTTCAAACATAGACCATAGAAAATGAGATTGAATATAAGTGTAGAAGAACCATTGCGAAAAGAGAAATCGGAAAAACACGTCGCTTCTCCTGGAAACAATTTATATCGCACTTAGAATCCAATTTATACAAAATAAAACCAAAGACATTGAAACTATAAAAACATAGGAACAAAAATATTAAAGAATCAGCAAATATAAAGCCTGGTTCAAATAAAGAAATATTTTTACATTATTGTAAGGAATTATGGAATAATAACTTTCTTCAAGAAAATTATTGGAACACAGAAAATCTTGACGACGAAAAAACAGCAATGAATGAATAGAAAGGGCACTAAAAATGGAAAATTTCGTAGCTGAGTTAACTTTAATTCTGTACTTTGTAAATATGGGGCAGACTCATTTCATGAGAGACTACTGTTTGCTTCATAAGGTTTATATGATTGGAGAAATTCCGAGAGACTGGAATAACAGTATTATCTTACCTATATTCAAGAAAGGTGACACACAAAAGGCGGTAAACTATAGACGAATTAGCCTACTTCATGCATGTAATGAACTATAAAGTAAAATTTTAAATTAAAAAATGAAAACACGAGAAGAAAAGGTCCTTTTGGAACGCTAGAATGGATTCCGTAACGACAGATCTTGCATCAGTCCATTGCTGGCATGGAATTACTTATAGGAAAAAGAAGAGAATTGAATTTGGAAACCGTTTAGTACTTCTTGTTTATGTGAAAGCCTCTGACAAGTTTAAAAGACAAGAATTGTTTGAAATATTACGAAACAAAAATATTGGGTCCGGTAAAAAAACCTGACGATTTTTAAGTTACAATAAAATGAAAATTATACTATCTTTTTGCGTGAATTTATTACTAAAATTATCTTTATCTCAAATCATTTTAATTACAGTATTCACTTCCTGAATATAGTGTCTGTGAGGTGGCGTCCCTTGTTGTCAGCACATTCCCGCAAGCGGAGGACTTCTGACAAAAGCCTGACGCAATCGTTCGATGTTCTCAGCAGTTCTAAGTGAAGGCTCTCTTGCTGGACGTTTCCTTTTTGCGGCAGACTCTGTTTCTCTGCAGTTTCTCACCCACAACAGTACAGTATTGCCACTAGGGACACTGTCGCTCCGATGAATATTGAAGTGCCGACGAAATATCCGCTGAGTCACAACGACAGAACCGTTGTTTTAGAAATACGTCTCCACAGCGAAAGCCCGATGCTGTACAGACCAGCACTCCATGGCAACTGATATGCTTTGAGTCTCGCTAGAAGGGCGCTCAAGGACAAATTCTCCACGCCAACGATTCCACTCACAACTGTGTTGCCAAATCGTCAGGTATTTCTGCCGGACTCTGTATTTCCAATTTGTAATTAAAAGGTATAATTTAAATTCATTCTGGAAACAAAATACAATAAAGATAAACAATCAATTATAAAAAGAACACGCAATTAATCACGGAGTCAGACAAGGCTGCCCTTAATAACCCACACTATTCAACATTTACATGAATGAAATAATAGTAAAATTGCTATAGATTTACACAACAGATATTACTTCATAAAACAGTAGAAAAATAAACGCTCTATGTTTTGCAGAAGGTCAAGTCAAAATAGCTGATTCAGAGGATAATTTACAGTTAGAAGTTTTCACATTACAAAATATGGCAAACAATTTTGGAATGGAAGTATCACCAAAAAAATCCGAGTCGATGGGTTTGTTAGGACAGACCGAGAAAGATGTAAAATCGTCGTAAATAACAAATGTTTACAAAAAGTAAATTTTTAAATAATTCTGAAATTTTCTATGAAAATGAAAATGATGTTAAAAAAACTAGCAACATTTGCTCAAATAATGGGAATTCTAAACAACACATTTAAACCAACTTTGTTCCAAAAATATTCACGAATAAAAGTATATAATGTACTGGCTCTTCCATTATTTTATATGGAAGCGAAATTTGTACCCTTAGATAAAAGGATAAGAAATGATTGACATTAATCGAGATGAAGTTTTCCAGAAGAACAGCCGTGTACACCCTCCTTGATCACAAGAGCAATGAAGAACAATTTTGGTAGAGTTGAAAGTAGAACCAGATGACAAGAAACTAAGAAGTTACACTTGAAATTTGTTACGACATGTAGCAAGAATGAACATCGTAAGGATACCAAAAATGATGCTGAATTGCAGACCGAATGGAAGAAGACGACTTGGAAGACCTTTGAGGGGACTGTTAGACGAGGTCGAAACAGGTCCACAAAGGCCTATCTCGTTACGTATGATAATGATGATGATGCTGTTGCTGTTGGTGCTGCTGATGATGATCGTTGTTCTAAAGATATAAATTGCAAATATGGAATGACGAAAAATTTCTTCGTAATTCATTTCGTGATTGACGCAGCCAAATAGTATTTTCAGGACTGCCAGTTTGAAACGGTGACCAAGTGTTAGGCATTAGCTAAGACTGCAGATAGTGGAATGGCAAGCTACATAAACATATTACTCATATGTCGAGATGAAGATAAAGTTGTCTCTGTTCATGTCTTGTGCGTGTCATGAAGGCTTATGTGTAGGTGGAGGTGTAGCTCCACGCATTGTTAACCTCCACACAGGGTGGAGGTGGCTGGTCAGCCTCACGTCCTCTTTACCACCGAGGAAGGTCTTCCCGCCTGTAACCAGCCTGTAACCAATACATAGGAGCTTCTGTGGGCTCCAAAGCCGGTCTGTACCTTTTCGAGAAGAAAAAAGTTTCTTGCATCTGCCGGGAACTGAATCAAGACTCCTCGATCTTCCATCCTTACAATAGTCCCTATATCAATACGCTATTCTGTCTCCAGTGTTCATGTGTATAGGGACTAATATTGAAACAAACCTAACCGCTATGTGTTGTGTTGATGCGAAGGTAACTGAACGGATGCACGGACATATATTATCAGCGCTGTATCTGACACTTGTGCGGAGCTAGTTTGGCAGGACTAGTTGGTAGAAAGTGAAAAACGACCCAATGAAGTGTCCTTGAACTTATCATCTCCCTACGCCTTGCTATTTTTTTCAATTTTCAGTCGTTTTTAAAATAAAAAAAAACAGACGCGCTTTCATGTTGAAGTCATCTCGACGCCGTTTGGATTTATGTTCTCCCTTGATTGAGGCGACATGGCGCGTCGCTTCTTAGCGCATGCGCTCGTCTGGCGTTTATGATTGATGGTCGCGAATTGTGTCTATTGAGAAAGTTTTGCAACATTTTTCCAGCCTGGGTTATTGAAATGGAAACGCCTTTTATTTTTTTTCGAGCTAGTAAAGTGCAAAACCTTTCGAGTCACCTCTTCAAGTTAAAGGGACTATTAACCTTAGTCGTTAATTTTCGATAGTATTGGTCTCAGTTCTGGGGGATTTATGAAGCATATAGAAAAACAAAGTGTTCTGCCGTAACGTCAACATCCTATGCATATGATGACAATTTCTACATTTTAACGTTACGAACCCTTAAAGAACAAGGCCGTATAGTGACACATTCAAAATAACTTTAATATTGACTCTGAATAACTAATGTTTAATCGCTGTCATATTATTACATCAGTAGGTTATTATCTTCCATAGCTAGTAGTAAAAATTCGCAATCCTTAACTCGTAAAACAAACCGTGTCTTTGTCTGAAGACAAATCAGCTACAACGATAGAGAAAAGAGGAAAAAATGACAAAAGAAAAAGAGATTCGATTATATTTCTTGCCATTTCTTGCCGCTGGGTTGCTGTAGTGCAGATTCTGTTGACGCAGTTGTTCCTCTCGACTTCTAAGATGAATGTCTTCTATTGGCACAGAAACGGAAAGTTTGCTGGTAACAACATACATGCACCATCAACTTCTTCTGCTGGTAGACTTCATTTCATTCCATATCAATCTCTTCGTAGCTCTAGAGCAATTTGCAGAAACAAGAACATTCGTGAGAGAAGAAGGTAAAGTTTTATTTTGTACCGGACAAGAGTAATTGTTAGCAGACGTGTGTAATTTCAACTGCTTGATTGAATGATTAGCTGTGTACTGACAGAACGTCAAAAGTAATAACTATATTACTGAATGGTTATATCTGAATGCATGTCTAAATACTACTGAAAGTCTTCCTGGGATACTGATGAAAGAATGACTGCTGATTAGAATAAATATTATAATGGCCGAGTTGCTTACTGGTCATGTAGGAAACTGACAGATCGCTTAGTTTATTATGACTAAACAAATACGCGAACTGACTGATTAATTGAATGACCGAATGACCGACTGAATGAAATACGTTTTAACTGACAAAATGACGTACTGACTGACTAACAGGCAAGTATTCAGGCTTACGGTGCCGTTTTATGGCCTGCTATTTGTACGTAAAATACAGACGTTGACTTGAAGTTAGATCTGCAGAAGAATGAGGGAAAATGTTTTTCTTGACTTTTATCTAACATCTGTGAGAATTGCAGTTGTTATGGCATTGATGGTAGATAAATGAAATGTGTATGCGGAGCGTGGGTGGAACAGCATTTATAGGGGAGAGAAACCCATCATAATTCCTTTTTTTACACCAGATTTTACATGAAATAGGCTAATAACAATAAGAGAGTTTTATTGAAAAAAAGTAACGAAGATGATGGAAGAATAATGTTCAGTTTCGGGAATGAAATTTTCGGGTTTCATAATTGAAGGTCTTGTTGCCAAAATTAATACTGCTTTAAGTATACAAGATATGGGCGAATAAGTTTCAAATGAAAGTTAATGTGTCTTATGAAAACCTTTTCTCATATTTCATAGAAATATTGCCCATTATGGATCTTGTTTATAAAGAAATTCCTTAAAAGTCGTTATGTGAAGGATGTGCTGGAAAGCCTGGGAGTTCATATCATGTGGACCGGGATAGCTCAGTCGGTATAACGACTCGCTACGGGCTGGACGGTCCGGGGATCGAATTCGGGTGGAGGCGAGATTTTCCGCACCCGTCCAGACCGTCTCTGAGGTCTACCCAGCCTCCTATACAATGGGTACCGGCGTCTTTCCCGGGGGAAAAGGGGTCGGGGCGTGGCCTTACCATACACTCAATCTAGCGCTGAGTTTATAGAAAGAGCACAGCTAAATTTCTACTCCCTCTCTAGGCCTTCGGGGCCTGTTCTAGGGTGAATTTTACCTTTACCTTTAAAATAGCGTATCATACTTCACCACTCCCAGACACTGCGCATCCACTTCTGGTCCTCAAGAGCATTCTCCTTAACTTTCATACAAACTCTCAGCTTAGTGTCCGTGACAATGCTGTCCCAAAACACTGTAATTTGCCTAAACTACTGTTCATTCCTGCACTCTCCTCAAACTATAACCCTGTGATTTTCAAGATTGTATTACGCCCTTCCTTTTCCGAAACTAGCCAAAATTTTGATTATATGCATGCTGACTGGCCATTTTTTCCAACCAATACTAGACCAAATGATCATTATTAACCCTCACTCTAACCTTGATTGGACAGTACAAGGCTTTCCTCAGCAGTGTGCAGCCATTCTACGATTTACTGTCCGTTGTCATCGCCTCATTCTTCCTTCTAGCCTGGTCACTCTCACCAAAATCAAAACTATTTCCGCCGACGATATCAAAAGTCCGGGCTGCGTGTTTTTCTTCTCCTTCACCAACTTTTCTCCTGAGTTCTCACTTCCCAGCTGACTCATTTACTAAATGCATAACGTGTAGACCGAGTTCTTTTATTCACCAGAACCAAATTCTGCACCGGAATAATTTGGCTTCCTTAAAAAACATTAGAATCACTCTACTTGGTGGAATCACCAATTATATCACCCGTTTTTACAATTTTAACGAGCACGCAGACGTGATCATATTTGATATCGAAGGCCCCACAACACTGGATTAGTGACCTACTTTATAAGGTTATCTCACTTCGCTTACATTATTATCTCCTTCTCTCTCCTTAAGTCTTACTTCGAAGACAGTAATTTACTGTCCACCTCAATAGCTCTAATCCCTTCCCAAAACTGACCCCCACATGTCTATTCGAAGGTGCTCTGCTATCGACTATGTTTTCCCTTTACCTCTCTGACATGCCACATCGTGCAAACACTAACATCGCACAGACACAGATCTTCTATTCCACTCCTGGCTTCCTGATACTTTCTACCACTGAACCAGCCAAGCTCTGACAACCGTAATCAAATAGGCCACTAAATGGAGGCTCCGGTTAAACATCCATAAAACAGAAATAATTGTATCTTCCAAGCTTCGCCCCCTTAAACTGCTGACACCTTAGTCACCTGGGCCTCAGAGGCACAGTAATTAAGTCGCCTTTTAGAACCTACACTTCTCTACACTACACATAAACTTAGGTATCGCCGTCAACAAAGCCACAGGTGCTCTTTGCAAGGTCTCTCCTTACGCGCCTGCTCAACGCTCCCACTGTTCATCCAATCAGCCTTAGATAAATTGCTCTTTCCGCCCTTTCTTACGTATGCCGCAGCTCTATGGAATTCCACATTCGACTCAAACTACCTCGAATAAGTTCATCCACAACAAGCCCTTACGAGTGATTGCTGACTGTCGCAGATGTATTGCCCTTGGACAGTTGCACGACACTCTTAATTTTGAACCTATTCGAGACTTCATGAACCGACTCACAGCCAAACGTTTTGCTCACTGTCCATCCAATCCTAAACCCTGGTTCAACAAATCGGAAATTACACCTTAGACGACCTGAACCCTAAGTACACAACATGTTAACATAAAAGTAAGACACATATTTTGCTATAAGCAGCTCACAATCATTCATAGCGTTCTTAGGAATTTTTCATTAATGTTTCACACATTTACTTATAATTTCGCATCGTTAAAATATACATATTTATTCAAATTGGTTGTGAGAACAACTCTGTTACTTTTCTTTGAACATGCCGTACATATTTGCTATGAAAGAAATCTCTTTAAAAAGAGAAAGGGCTATAGCTAGCTGATGTGAACGACAATGAAATTAGCTTGATAATAATTACGTATCGTATGTTTTGATAAAAAGAATATCAGATGCTGTTGTTCACAGTACATGATACACGTCTACCACATCTCCATCTGATTACCTCTCTGTATCTGCTTTTGTGCTCTTGCGGTCTGGCTTTTCTGTCAGCAGACCCCAATAATATTACTAGGCTTTAAAGTATTCAACTGATTACTAAAATCACAGTTGAAGATATTTATAATTCTCAAGCGTGTTTTGCACTAGTATTCAGCTAGTTCAATTACAGATTACAGCATACAAGTAAATTTATCCTGAATTTCTTAAGTCATATGGCAAGAGCTTAGTGATATGTCCGTACGTGTCTCGAGCACAGATTTCACAAGTAGAGAGACTCTCGTTAAAAATGGCATAACATCGTGCATCTTATATTTCAGTTATTAGGGAATTATTGGGTTTTAACTGGCTAAGATTATAGTCGGAATGGGATTTTGTGTGAAAAATTTCCTTAATAGCAGACGACTTACTGAAGAAACGTGTGACTACAAACTCTTAAAAAGATACTTCTCTTTACTGTGAATTTACTAGAAAAATACATGAGCATTGCGTATGAAAGAATTTAGCCTTTTCACTTTACAGACAGTTTATTGAGTTTTGCGTGTGCGGGGAGAGAGGATTGCGTCAGTTCTTATGTATGGCTTTATGAGAAATGTCCTTTTATGTTAGTTGCTGGTCTCACTGGCTCGTAGAGCAGGGTAGGCTGTGTCCTGTTGGCTGGTATAAATGACTCCTAGAGCAGGGTAGACTGTGTCCTGTTGGCTTGTCTAAATGGCTCGCTGAGCATGGTAGGCTGTGTCCTGGTGGGTTACACCTGGCGAGTAAGACAGTGCAGGTTTTGCGTTGCTGCTGATGTAACCGACACAGAGGGCAGGGTAGGCTATGTCCTGTTGCTCGCAACCCGTACCTGCCGGTCCCACCTTGTACAACAGGGCACCCAGTCTATTACCTGCGGGCCCATAGTTGCAAACGAAGTGCTTTGTATACCAACCCACGTTGTCTGGATTAAGAAAAGCCACGAACCCACAACCCAGGCGGTGAGTGTCGGCCCACAGCATGGCCGTGTAGTGGCCAGTGTCAGGTGAAAAACTGCGTAAAAACACAAAGTAAATTGTGAAGAAATTAATATGACAACGATTTCCAAATTGTCCCTTTTGAAGGTTTTGGCTTGAATGTAATATCTGAGAGAGGTTTTTTTAAAGGGTGTCACTGCGGTATTTGTGTGGTCTAAAACTTCCTAAGCATCTATAGAAGCCCTTACTTTATGTGACACACGTAATTTATAAGGTTCCCAAAGAATATACACAATTGCATATTTATTGTGTGATGAATGTACTGATATTATTATATAAATATTGTAAAAAAAATATTTTCGGACTTCATGATAATTACCAGTTTTTCCAGCCTCTTTTACCTTTGATATAATACGGAATATTCGGTTCTATAGCCAGAAAAATTGTTAAATATTTAGTAGATATCATTTTGGACATAATAAAGTTTCGCAATATCTTTGAATTTTAAAGCTGAATGATATTTTTCGTATATTTTTACTGCTGATGTGTCAAATCTCAAATAACAGATGCACTTTCCCACGCATGAAATGAGGCAAATGAAACTTAATTGCGCAGTAACAAGGGAGTCACAACTCAGTGCCGCTCTTTGCTGCTGATAATGTTGGTTCTATCACGATTTTGATGTCTTCAGTTAAGGATAAAAAGAATTTATTTTCGTCCGTGCGTGGAATGGAGGGCAAAAATGAGAGATCTCCTGAACTCTATTACTCTTATTTTCTTAAGGGCCCACTCTTCAGATATAACTTTAAGGCACACTGATTACCTTAAGCAGGATGCTGATAACTGAAGGGCCGAAAAGAAAAGAGCTCTCCTGAGTTTTCTTCTTTTCTTAAAGACCCAAGCGCCAGGTATAACTTTAACGTATCCTGTATCGACTTCAGTCCACATAAACACAACATTTCAACGCCGTTCATTCATTCATTTGCTTTCATATCACATGCTTCTGTCGTTCCGTTCGACCATTTTCAAGTAGAACACAAAAATACATAGAAGGAAGTTTATGTCATTGCAGAGATCCCTCCTTTACAAATAGCCTGATAAAAATATAAAACTAACTATTATTCCAAATAAAGGAATGACAAACAAACAAAATATTCATTAAAACGTGCAATTAAATCATACAGTATCGCAGATTTGAGGATGAGAGTGGTTACTTTATTTGACGTTCAGGTGACCGTGCATGGTGATAAATTCTTATAATCACACATACTCGATGCACTACTCTATTAAATTTATTTTTGGATTAAAACTCTACATATTTCGGTCAGTTCCTCTGTCTATCATCAGGAGTTTTTCACTGTACACACAGCAATGGTATATGTCATACAGGTTTGTTGAAATATATATATATATATATATATATTCTACATGATATAGGTGGAACAGTACGAACGAAACATGTTGTGGGGACGTAAATTAATAGACGTACGTTGTTCAAGTGTTGTGTTTGTGTGTATTAAAGTTGCGATTGACTAGCAGATACAATGGGCTGATGTTATCTAAATTTAAGTTATTCTGATTACTTTAAGCAGGGTACTGATAACTAAACTGTCAAATTACACAGCTGAGACAACTGGAATTTGTTGGCAAAAATGCGGCGAATCGTGATGAGTATAAATTTCGAATAAATATGTAACTGTCAATAACAAGAACAACAATAACATTACACCAATAATATCAGTACAGACATGCGTGCAGTAAACTTGTAGAATTTCTGCTAGGAAGTTTGGAGGAAGTGGAACTTGGCAATGAATGTCTAGCAAAATATGCAGGTCTGAGGTGCAGACAGGAGCTTTCGGATAATGGGGGGAAATTGACGCCAACGAGACACGTACACAAACGTAAACGCCATCGCAAATATTCGAAAGGGATATTCTATTGCTATTTCGGATTTAAACTGGGAAGTAATAAAATAAATAATGCTACTGACCTTAAGATATTCTTAGGATTACAGTATAATGCTAAAGATTTTTGATATTCTTAGGATCAACATAGAGTCCTACTAATTTCAAGATTTTCGTAGGATTACAATATTGATATTAGGATATTCTTAGGATGACAATATAATTCTACTGAGTTTAAGATATTCTTCCGCATTCCAATATAATACTATTAAATATAAGATATTCTTAGTGCTACAGTATAATGTTACTGACTGTAGAAATCTTCAGGTTACAAAATAACGCTAATGACTTTAAGAATCTTCAGGATTAAAATATAATGATATTGACTTTAAGATATCTGCAGGGTTACAATATATTGCTATTGGCTTTAAGATATCTTCAGTATTTCCGTTTCATCCTAGTGACTGTAAGATTTTTAGGATTACAATATGATATTACTTGGGTGTAACGTGGCAATATTGCGTTGTTCCTTTCCGCAAGGCAAATTAACATTCACCCGCCATAAGAATGGCGCACATTCTAAACATCAGGACTTACTCAAAGGTTTCAACAAGCCGACGATCGAACTTGGCGACCTCATCATACCACGCCGTCACTGCCTGAGTCCAGCATGTGCGTTGTAACTCCAGCGTTTCGTCAGCGGGCAGTTTGTCGCTCCGGTACGTGGAACTCCAGTAAAATAAGTTCTGGCCCACCAAGTATCTGTCTAAAATAACGGGTACTCTTGACAATAAATGTAGCCATGTTCAAAGTTAGAAATTCTAAAAGCTGTGTTGACGAAGGATGCCGTTCTTATAGGACATGGCATGGTGTGTGTGTGATTGCGTGTGATTGTGTTGTGTTAAATTTTCGATGGAGCTTTACGAGACCATCTTCAGATTAGTACGAGAAAAGTATAATAATACCGTGGAGCGGAGGCAGCAATCTCGTCCGGAATGTTGGTACCTATGATCTTTACCGGAGTTTAGGGCGTCATGAACTAGAAGACAGAAAGCTGTGAGTTATGAATGACTTAACGTTCACCGACTGCCTCAGGAGAGTCTTCGTTAAGGCCTGTGTATTTACTTCTTACTTATTTGTTTTATTGTTTATCTAACCATGTTCTCAGTACCTTTCACTGAGAAGCTTCGAAAGGTAGAATGACTGTCTGACTGTCCGACTGACTGTCTGACTGACTGCCTGTCTGACTGACAGACTAAATAACTAACCAAACTAACTAGGTCTATGGAACAGAGTTCTTCCTGAAAAGCTAATAGAACCTTAGATAGTCAAGAACGTCCCCCCATTTTACGGAATTCAACATTTCATTACCGTATTCACAATACCCGCCACTTCTTCTTATCCTTAGCCAGATCAATCCAGTCCATGTCACTTCTTGAGGATCCAGTTTAAAACGTGAGTGATCCTAGCCTCTACAGGCTCCGCACATTCAACGTGTCAAATCTCATATTTCTATTGCACTGTTTGCGTAGAACCAAAGGAACAGTCCAAGTTTGAGGCGTTTAAAAATTTTTCGTAATATCCTAAGTTCTTAATGTTGAGGAGTTGTTGGTACCTCGCCCAACACCCACGATGGAGGACCACCCCATGTCGGCTGTCCGCGATTGCTTATTCGCAGTACCCACCATACGTGGAGGCCGTCCCTTCACCCGCAACCTGAGAACGCACCTTTCCGTGGTGACAGGGACCCACTGACGAAGGAACATGATTAATGAATATGATGTAATGTGTTAAGAAGGGATCCTGGTCCATATCGAGGAACTGTCTCGGCATTTGCCTGGAGGGACGGAAGAAAAGAAGACCAACATCCGTGTGGATATTCTTTCTTCAGCCGCGTTTTGAAAGCGTGCCCTCCCGAATATAAATGAGAAGTGGTAACTGCTCGACCGAAAAGTCCAGCTATTTAATCTCTTCCACACACACAAACACACACACACACACACACAC
>Ga0136643_10010356_pt1 | contig 13771 bp, 9 predicted proteins | sample TergutLab28metaG_FD_96883 | JGI IMG/M metagenome (GOLD analysis project Ga0136643, IMG submission 96883) | Labiotermes labralis P1 segment gut microbial communities from Petit-Saut dam, French Guiana - Lab288 P1 (version 3) (version 3) | ecosystem: Host-associated > Arthropoda: Insects >...
ACAACCCATGAAATAACTCAACAAATAAGTCGCAAGCTCCTGAGGATGGATGTATTAACATCCGAAACATGTTGAGCATTAAATAATGAAATAATAAAGCAAGTGACATCAAGTTGGTCTCTCATTATTCAATAATGAGACAGTGTACTGCACAGAACTTACATACAGCTACATAATTGTAAATAAATGATAATACATACATTTCACCCGACATAATCAATTGGTATCGCTTCACTTCACTGCACTTCACTCCCCATTTTTCACGTCCTTGCCCTTCACTACACTTCACTCCCCATTTTTCACGTCCCTGCCCTTCACTACACTTCACTCCCCATTTTTCACGTCCCTGCCCTTCACTACACTTCACTCCCCATTTTCCACGTCCCTGCCCTTCACTACACTTCACTCCCCATTTTCCACGTCCCTGCCCCTTTCGAAGTTTCGTCACCACGTTTCAAAAAACCCTTCAATTCTGGCTTATAATAACTTTTCCTAACCCTCTTCCTGCCGGTCCCAGTGGCCGCGCGGTCTAAGGCGTGGGTCTACGGCCGCTCGCCTGGCTGAGATTGTGGGTTCGAATCCCACCGGGGACATGGATGCCTGTCGTGTTGTGTGTTGCCAGGTAGAGGTCTTTGCGACGAGCTGATCACGCGTCCAGAGGAGTCCTACCGACTGTGGTGCGTCGTTGTGTGTGATCTAGAAACCTCAAGAATTAGGAGGCCATGGCCCGCGTTGGGCCGCAGCGCCACGGGCGGGGCGGGGGACCGTCTTTCTAAAAATATGTGATGTACAGGGGAAAGTCGCTAGCGCCTCTGCAGGCAGTTTGTTCCACAGTTTGATTGTCCTATTTACAGAGCATTATCTGTCGATATCTGTTCTTTGTTTCCTGGCCCACATTTTACTATCGCGGTGTTATCCATCGAAATTTTCGATTATGGAGCAGGAGTGATATCGGTTAGGCCGTTACGGTGTGAACCCCTGAGGGACCGTGAGGTGAACGCTGATGGTCATGCGCTGCTTGGCCCAAATTTTAGGTTGCAGCTTTACGGTGTGGGGGTGCGTTTTGCACGCGAACTTCCAGCCCCCCTACAGTAACTACTAAATTTGTATATTAACACAAAATTAAACATGTATTCCGTCCGACACAACTACAGTGTATGTTTATTGCATTATTATATTATTGGCCTGATGGCATTTTGAGGCCGAAATTACCGCCAATAATAGAATATTAATAATAATAATAAACATATAATTGTGTCAGACGGAGTACGTATTTAATTGTCTGTTATTAAAGAAAGGTAAATCAGTCCTGTTACAGGCCTGGAGTGGCCCAGAGGGTTCCAGGAAGGTAAGGTTACCAGATTACATGACAACAGCACAGGATGGTGGTAAGGTTGTCAGCCTTACACACCGTCCGCCTTTACTCTCAGGAAATGCTCCTGGTACTCATTTCTGCTAGAGGCTGAGTGCGATCGGAAGGATTTTATGTCAATGAAAAATTCCATTGACACCAGCTGGGATCGAACCAGCGACCTTCCGATTTGTAGCACAGCACCTTAACCACTGTGCTGCCGCGGTCCCATTTTATTTTATTAATGTGCATTAAACACAACGTGATGCCCTTTACCAATATCATTAGATTTGTCCTTACGACAACCTTTTTGGTAGCACTGTGGCTGTTTGACTTGGTCCGTAACATCAGTAAGTGCTAAGAACATCTACCGAGGGTAAAGGCGGCCGTTGCGCAAGGCCGACAGCGTTACCTCCTTCATGTGTAAATTGTCTGGAAATCTTGTCTCATCCTCGTCGAGTCCTAAGGGTCTCACCATTAACATTATATCGTGGTGGTGATCAAGCCGCGTCGACACGCCCGGTATTAAGCTAGATTGTGGTGTATGTACTAGTCTAACACAACTATATGATGGTAGATACATGTATAGAGTTTATTACATAAAGAACTACATGTTTCGGCCCTTTACATTGGCCATCGTCAGGTTGAGAAATGAGAAAAACTTAGTAAACGGCTGTACACGAGTTATGTGGGTTGTATACAGTGGGGAGGTAAGAGGGTGAGGTGGGTTCGAGATCTCTCGCATGTGTTGTGTAGGATGGGTGGTGTGGGTACATGGGTACTGCTCGTATATGCTATTCTAGGTTAATATATTGGATCTTACAGTAAGATCTTATGTTTGTAGAGAATTATATTTACATTTACACTTAGCTTATAAATATACAATGTGCAATTTTATATGTCTGGCGGAGACAGAGCTGATTGTGCGTTGTAAAGTGAGCCACGTGAATGATTGTCATACTGTTGGCACGCCTGGTTTGTTTGGCAAACATTCGTACTCGGTTTGTCAAATCCTTGCCTGGTCATTGTGATCGTTTTCCCGCCACTCTTGTTCGTTGCTACTTGACGTACCGAATGACCCTGCTGTTCACAAACACGTCACTTGTCTGCTGGTACATCGTGCGGGCGAGACAGGCATCGAATTCGTAATTTTTCAGTACCGTCAACGAGATGTCTTCGTTTGGAGGCGCGTTCGCAAAATTTCGAAACGCGACTATTAGCTTCGTTATGTCCGTCCGTCCGCCCGCTTGGAAAGCTAAGCTCCAACTGGACGGATTTTCATGAAATTTGATATTTGGGAGTATCTGTCGAAAATCTGTCGAGAAAATTCAAGTTTCATTAAAATCTGACAATAATAGCGGGTACTTTACATGAAGACCTATTATCATATCTCGCCCATTTCTTCGTATAATGAGAAATGTTTCAGACAGAAGCTGTTGACGAAATCAAAACACACATTTTGTGTTCAGTACTTTTTTTTCCCGAAAATCGTGCCGTTTATGCGAAAATGTGGAAAAATATTGTAGAGCGGGGCAGGCCACAGATGACACTATGGCGCATGCGCACTGCATGCTGGATACCTAAGGCTACAAACACACACACACACACACCCACACACAGGTTGTGTAATACTCATTGATTTTCCACTGCAACAATGGTTACACGAACGTCCCTCATTGTTACGTTATACGTACATTGCTTGTCTTGTTTATATTGTGTAAAGCTGCATGTGTCACAGTGGGCCGCCATCAAGCAAATGTAAAGCTGCATGTGTCACAGTGGGCCGCCATCAAGCAAATGTAAAGCTGCATGTGTCACAGTGGGCCGCCATCAAGCAAATGTAAAGAACTCTGTAACGGTAAGGAGGTAAAATGTAGATGCCATGTATACTCCACTTGATATCCCACATTTTTTCTTCTACAATTTTGAATTGTGTAAATGAACTTGTATTGGTAGCTTTATTTAGTTTGGTTTCGTTAATTACCGTACTAAACTTTTTTTTAAGGTAACCATTTTACATATGTCAAGAGCACAAAGTAATGCAGCTGTCACTGAACTCAGAATTGTGACAGACAAATATCTGGCGCGGAATATATTACACATTTATATTTTATTTCCTGTAGTGAGGTCTTTACAGTAGTCTGGTGATGGTCCTGTGACTGAAACATGTAGATTTGTTTTATACGTAAGACTAGTATGCTGGTGCCTGGCGACGCGGACAGGCAAGGCACACTCATTTCGGTAGGTAGCGTGCAAACATCACGCAGAAGGTCTCGCGGCAGCGCGATGCCGCATTGAGTACCTATTGGCCTTGATGTAGAGTCTGCGTGCGGCAAACCTCACGACTTGTTACGGCTTGTGGCGTCACCTTGATACCGTACTGATATAAACGCCAACTTAGTTGAACATGTCGGAATGCACGTAGGGTGCCTGTCGCTACCGCCCCCCCCCCCCCCCCTCCCTCATCACACAGGTACACAATATCTCGTTCGGCTCCCAAGTAAAATGGCTGCCACTTCGTTAACGCGTTTGGAGATTGTGTTCGCAAATCGACTCCCGGGGGCCTGCTTGACTTGCCAATCGTACGTTGAGAACTTCTTGGTTTATAAATTCGCCAGCTCGCAGGAACATTCCGACGAAGTTCTCTTGCCTTAGGACACGCCGGAATGTTGCCACTATCTCCCTGTCCAAGCCGTCCATAATACAGCGTCGCTTATTTACTTGTGCTTCCATATCGAATATCGAAAACATGCATCTGGGCAGAGCTTGGTTTTCTTGTTTCAATAGGTATCATTGTACGTAGAAGGTGACATTTTGTCCCTTGGTAACTGAACATGTATACGCCTTGTGGAGCATTTGCCAGTTGCTCGTCAATTCGGACTTCACCCGTAAGAGACGCACCCACTGACGTAAATGCAGAGACGCTGTTTCGGGGCCTGACCTTCACTAGAGACAGTGGGTCTTCAAACAGCTGTTTGAACTTATTTATTTAATACACCAACAAATGCACATATATTTATTTAATGATCTAAAATTCACATTAAAACACTCCTACATGTTTCGATCATACGATCATCCTCAGGGAGCATACATTGTTCGTTGTTGAGGTTATAAATACACTCGGTGATTTGCATCGTTACGTTGAGTTGGTGCTGTGGCAGCATGTCTTGTGTATTGTGTGAGTCGGATACTGTTCAGAATGAGCCTTTCTGTGGATGTGCGTTGTGGGACGTGTAGCGTGAGTCTCACACTACACGTCGCACAACGCACATCCACAGAAAGGCTCATTCTGAACAGTATCTGACTCACACAATACAAAAGACATGCTGTCACAGCACCAACTCAACATAACGATGCAAATCACCGAGTGTATTTATAACCTCAACAACGAACAATGTATGCTCCCTGAGGATGATCGTATGATCGAAACATTTAGGAGCGTTTTAAGTGTTTTAATGTGAATTTTAGATCATTAAATAAATATATGTGCATTGGTTGGTGTATTAACCTTTAGACGCCTAACGTCAACTACAGTTGACGTACTGCGCCGCTAACCTCCAAAGTTGCAATTTATATATTTATTCAACAAATATAGGTACTGAATATTTTAAACACGGTATATACTCTCCGTTTTTTTTCTCTTCAGAATGCAGTTTGTTTCATAATTCTGACGTATTTGGTTCCTGTATTATTCACATTTTATATACCGGGTGTGCCAAAATTAAAAAAAATAATTCCGGCACCAAAAAACTACAGAATGCACGGTGCAAAGATAAAGATAAGTGTTTGAGGGCGATCGTGCGGCGGTGCAAGCACAGCTTCTTCGATACTATTTGCTGTATCATCTTTCCACGTAACGGCTTGGCAAAAAACTGACATATTTCTTCCAACGGAGGTAGCTGATGACGGTGGACTTGTTCATGAAAGACTTCCATCTTGCCAATCGCTGTACCTACAAAATGGCAGTGCGCGCCGCGTTCTTGATGCTTTGTGGCGTGTTGCGTTAATTTCGCTAGTTTGGATGCGTTCTTCCGGTGTCATTCCAGCTCTTCGCTATTAGCGTCGCCGTTTTGCCCCCGAATTATCGGCGTTTCTTCTGCATTTAATTCTCGAACGATCAGCACGTCATCGCCAACCTGCTGGCGTAGGTGCGCGTTAAAGCGAGACACTAGCTGTGCGTCTGATGGCGTTTCTTTTTGTGCATTCTGCTTCGGATTCTTCATCAGGTGTTAGATGCTTCTGTTCAGTGTCAGCCAAAGCACATTATTTCTTGCGCCTTTACGTTGTTTAGCCCTTTGTACATCGTGCCAGTGACACAGGAATCAAAACATCTATTGAGAGTTGCTGTTTCAGGGCATGGAAACGTCGAAATGTGCAGTTCGTTCACACCTGCGTTCACACTTGATTCCATCGACATAAAATGGCGAAACGTCATAAGAACGCAACATTTTCACGTTTAGGTTTGTGGTCGAACTCGAACTTTCTCATTAGTCTGTGTATTTGCGTCGCCTACCTGGGGCGTACCAAGGGGGGGGGGGCGGGTTCAAAACCCCCTCGAAATTCCGATGGCCCTCCAAAAATCGTGCCAAACTCAACCCCATTGTGAAAACTGTTAAAAATTGCAAAATTTAGGACGCCAACACCCCAAGACGTTAGGAAAAAAAAGGCAGTAAATTTCTAAAACTACCGCCGGTTCGCAGTTATTTTATATTAGCAATGACATGTAAATTGCTTGTCATCATAAATAGTCTTAAAGTACCAAAAATTAAGAAAACTTTACTATATGAAATAGAATTTCTTGTACCAAATTACAGCTGCCTCCAGAACCCCTGACTAGGGGGCCACCGTCCCCAGATTCCCGTTCTCCCTGTCCTCAACTGAATCTGTTGAACCCCCTCTCCCCGAACAAAATTCCCGTGTACGCCACTGTCGCCTGCCAGTTTATGGCGGTGAATTGACCTGTAATGTCATAGTTTTTTGTAAGTTGCGTCTCCTGCCACCTGGTGGCGGTTCATGAAACTACAACGTACGCGTGTGACAGGACTGACATTCCTACTGCATATATAAGATAACTGTATGGCTGTGTTCGCGGTATTGCAGAATTATAATTGGTATATAGATAGGGTGTCTCGGCTTGTTCTGTGAACAGGAGCACCACAGTTATTTACCCGTATTTTTTAAAGAGTGGAAGCTACCGGGTGGTACAGGAACACATACTCATAGTGAGGATTTATAAGTAACATGTTTAATAATAACAGTAAATAATACGATTATGACTGAACGATTATAGCAATAGGAGTACCCACAGTTTGGCCAATGCTTATTTTTCTCCCTGCTTACAACCTCAAACAGATCTGATCAGTGTCATGTCGAAGGAAAACAGTGCTGATCCAAACAATACACAAGCAGTGTAAATGACATTAAAGCCACGACTCTGACGCGGGGATTCCGTCGTCGCCACTGGGTGTTCCGAAAGGGAATTTTAGGGGGGAAAAAAACAGAACCAGACCAGAATGTCGAAGTTCTCCATAGGACAGGCCACCACAGAATCCGACGTTTTATAGTAGGCGATTCAGAAGTAAGGTTCTTGGACGGTTGAAGAAATAGGAGGTAAGGTAGAGGGCACTGCGAGCGGTTTGATGACGTGGACACACTCCGTTCTAAAATGTTGGAACGCGACGTACAGGTGTTGGTGATGTTTGAAACGTGTGCTCCATTTACAGATTCTTAACAGATTTTTCTCTTCTTGTATTCTTTCTTTTGGGCGATTCCCGGAGTCTGAATTTTATGTGCCGACGTTTCGGAACGCCCATTTCCATCTTTATAGGCGGCGTCCTTATTGAGAGTGTTCTGAAACGTCGGCACATAAAATTCAGAGGCCGGGGAATCACCCAAAAGAAAGAATACAATATTTGTAACACAACGAAAGTTTTAAATCAAGACTTTCTCTTGTTGGTATCTTGAAACCAGGACTTGTACCAGGGGGAATCAGCAGTTAATCAGGTGTGGCACCGTTTAATCAGATGTGGCATCGTACTTCTGAAATAAAAAGTCAAGTTGTGGATCTTCATGTCGCCATAGAGGGGATAGAGTTTTACTTTTAGTGATCTTTGACTTGTTATTGAGTGCACCTAAAACTGTTTTTAATTTAATTTCTCAAATTCTGGGTAACAGTGTCCATCCTGGTGGCCCCGCGGTCTAAGGCGTAGGTCTGCGGCCGCTCGTTGCTGGGATTGCGGGTTCGAATCCCGCTGGGGGTATGCTTCTCTGTCGTGAGTGTTGTGTGTTATCAGATAGAGGTCTCTTCGACGGGCTGATCACTCGTCAGTTATATCGAGTGTGGTGTGTCTGAGTGTGATCGTGAAGCCTGGACGATAAGGAGGTCTAGGCTCACCAGGGCCGTCGAGTTGTGGGGGAGGCGGAACGTAATAAAGCACGTAGCATTGATTGTGTTTTTACTTCTTGATGTAACTGAATCTGCATGAGGAGACTCCCTCTTGAGGGTTCACGTAAAAAAATCGCAAGCTACTTAAATCGCTGCAACTAGTCCTATTGAAGCTGATACAAAAACTGCCGTTGCGCGCTTACCCCAAGATACGACGTGGATGAACTAATGTATATGTATCAAATCAGTGGGCCCGGTAGCTCAGTCGGTATAGCGACTGACTACGGCCTGGAGGGTCTGGGATCGAATTCCGGTGGGGACGAGATTTTCCGCCCGTCCAGACCGGCCCTGGGGCCGACCCAGCTTCCTGTACAGTGTGTACCAGGTCTTTCCCGGGGGTAAAGTGCGGCCAGGGCGTGCTGCTGACAACTCACCCCCTTCTAGTGCCGCGGTCATGGCAGAGTGGAGCTATACCTTAATCCACCCTCTGGGCAACACCGGGCCTGTAACGGGAAAACTTTACCTTTTATAGGCATCAAATCTGATCAGAAACCTGCAAGAGCATGTTTACAGACGAATAGAAGCGGCCGGTATAGCTGCAGCAGCGCGCGCCGTGTAGTTATGCAAGCAGCGTGGCAAATGCGACAATCCAGTTGCATGAGTGGGCTGGTAGGTCTGCAACAAGGCGTTGGTACTGTGGAAGTGCAGTGGTTACTGCTGGGTCCGGTCAGTACACAGCGACTTTGAACGAAGTCTGTGGCATTCGCACTTTGTTGCACGGAATTGCGGTGTGTCGCAAACACATGTCTTTTGTAACGAAACGGGTAAATAGAATTCTGTGATAGCGTAGGAGGATGGCGCAGTTGGTTTATGCACTGCGCTACAAGTCGGAAGGTCGCAGGTTTTATTCCCGATGGTGTCAGTTTTTGACATAGTCCTTCGACCGCACCATGACCCTGGGGTTGACCCAGCCTCTAACAGAAATGAGTACCAGGGATATTTCCTGCGGGGTAAATGCGGCCGGGGCGTAGGGCTGATAAATCTGGGAGCCTCAACTTCCCGTAACCCTCAGGGCCTGTCCATGGCTGTACGGGGATTGCACTTGGTAATTTCTCATAAGAAATAATCAGAAATCTGATTATTTTTAATTTCAGTTCTGCTGCGTCTTCTCAAAACGAGCTTAATTTTTTTTTAAATACAGGTTGGGTTTAAAAAACTCCATTCCATTTCAGCAACCCCCCCCCAAAAAAAAAAAAAACTTACGCTGTCACTTTATGCGGTTTGTGCGCAAATTCGGGCGAAGTTGAAAGGGTTCCAGAGACGTTCGGAGCTCGACGACGACCGCACAAATGACACGCATGGAAGCGTATGCTGTACGTGGTGTGTTGTGCGGAGAGGCTGCTGATAATTCGGTCTTTAACGATTACCAATATCACACCCAGGAAAAGGTTAAGAGCAGATGGGTAAGGTATTTCTCGTATCCTGGTTGTAGCGTGGGGTGATGCGCCGTATATGTCAGATCTGTATCTTGACTAGGACGACATGAAACAACACGGAACAGAATAAAACTATATTTAAAGTTGTGGACCTACACTTGCACACACACGTCTTCAGCCCCTTCTCACGTCGCAGCTAAAGACGCAACGAACTAGGACGTGTGGAACGAACAGCGTTGCCATTTGTAGGCGAGCGGAATGTGGGCTCGGCTGCTGAGGCCCCATATCTGGCAACGTTGCATGTATCGCGGTCCGAAGTTGCTCTCGCTAAACACTGCACTATTCCCTTATTACCTGTTTGTGGTTCTTGCGGTAAAGCCATTATTTCCATAAATGACATTAACTTGTTGATTTCTGTAGTGGGAGTGCTTACTGAGAGAGGGGAAGTAGAATTTGTATGAAATTCTTTGTTCAGTATTAATGTTCCTCATGTCGCTTGGACAAGAGGGCGAAACTGAATGTTCGAACGCAATAATGCAAACGCCGGATGTCAACTGGTGTGTTTTGCTACCCAAGTGTTTGTAGACAGCAACATGGCATATAGGCGGTTAGTGGCCAGCTTGTCGTCTCGGACACGTGGGTCATTCTCTGGCGAGTCACGTGTGATTTGTGTTATACAGTTGTGCGCCGCATAACGACGTTTCGGTCAACGACGGACCGCATATACGACGGTGGTACCATTGTGTTACAATTGCCTACAGTATTTAGTACAGTAACATGCTGTACAGGTTTGTAGCCAAGGCGCAATAGGCTGTACCATATAGCCTAGGTGTGTATTAGGCTATACTATCTAGGTTTGTGTAAGTACATTCTATGATGTTCGCACAACGACGAAATCGCCTAACGACGCATTTTTCAGAACGTGTCCCCGTCGTTAAGCGAGGCATATCTGTACAGGGTGGCACTGGGACATACTTTCCTCCAAGTACTTTTGTTTTCCCGCCGGTCCCAGTGGCCGCGCGGCCTAAGGCGTGGGTCGGTGGCCGCTCACTTGGTGGGGGGTAGCGGCTTCGAATCCCGACAGGGGCATGGATGTATGTTTCTTGTGAATATTGTGTTGTCAGGTAGAGGTCTCTGCATCGGGCTGATCACTTGGCCAGTGGAGCCCTACCGAGTGGTGTGTGTGTGTGGGTGAGAGAGAGAGAGACCGTGAAGCCTGGATAATGAGGACGCCTTGACCCCCGAGGGACTGTGACACCATGAAAAAACTTATCCTTTCCCCTGTCATCATTCCACCAACGCTCCGTAATTGCCTTAATCTCTTAATCTACCCTTGCAGAAGGACAAGCGGGCCAAACCCGAGGACGTCACAGTAAGGGTGATGCTCTTTCGGAAGTCGGCTGTTTTCTGTATACAGAGGAACGAAACAAAGCAAATTCGTGCGGTGATCGGCCACGACTGTCACAGTATTGTGTCTTATGTGTAGTACAGTATTGGGCGGGGCAGTGCAGCTGGTGAGTCTGAGTCGGAACCGAGCAAGTGTCGCTGGTTCGAATCCCGTTTTGCGACCTGTCCACTTGTCATAGTGTTTTATATCCATAGTACCCTCCCCACCCGACGTTTCTCGGAATCCCCCCCCCCCCGACACCGGCCAAGTCATAGAAATTTTACTCTGTGTGTGTGTGTGTGTGTATGTGTGTGTGTGTGTGTGTGTGTGCATACAGGGTGTTCGTGGGGAGATCTGAGGGAAAGGGACCACTTGGACCCAGGCGTAGATGGAATAATAATATTAAGATGAATCTTAAGGAAGTGGGATAGGGTACATGGACTGGATTGATCTGGCTGTGGCAGGTGCTTTTGAGTCGGGTAATGAACCTTTGGGTTCCATAAAATGAGGGGAATTCCTTGACTGCCCTAAGACCTGTTACCTTCTCATGGATTCTGCTCCATGGAGACAGTTGTGAAGTCCACATTCAAAATGGCTGCGTGGCAACGTGGCGGCCCAACGCAGGTCAGTCAGCCGCCATATTGTAGTGCCTGCAGCGTGGTGACGTCAAGGAGTTACGCCTTGTGGCATGTGACGCCGTGTAGTTCATGAAGTGCACGGGATTCGTACGAACTACCAAACTAAATGTTACGGGGGGAAGAGCAAAAGTGAAGGCAACAGGTTGTTCCAAAACTTTGTAACGTGCCCACCACAGTAAAAAGTTAAAGGTAAATCAGTCCCGTTACAGGCCCGGAGGGTTCCAGGAAGTTAAGGTTCCCAGATTTCATGATAACGGCACAGGATGGTGGTAAGTTTGTCAGCCTTACGCACCGGCCTCCTTTACCCCCAGGAAATACTCGTGGTACTCATTTCTGTTAGAGGCTGAGTCGACCCCAGGGCCATAGTGCGATCGGAAGGATTTTATGTCAATAAAAATCCATTGACGCCAGCTGGGATCGAACCAGCGTCCTTCCGATTTATAGCACAGCACCTTAACCACTGTGCCACCACAGTACATGGTGTAAAGTCGCACAATGATTCGCCGCAGTGTGCAGGTCCTCGCGCACTTTCAGCGTCACTGAAGGCTAACAGGCAGTTCTGCCCGATACGTAAACGAGATAGGCGTATGTGTTTGTGATTCAGTGGTTGGAGCTGGTGGAAGGTGAAATTAATATGCACTGCGCAGCTTTATCGCAATTGGTACTGAATATTTACTGCGCAGCCTCCTCACTCTGCAGCAGATACACTATACGGTGCGCAGCCTCCATGTACTAAGTGGTAAATACATTATACACTGCGCAGCCTCCGTGCCCTCTGAACCAAATATATTGTACACTGCGCAGCCTCGACGGACTCTGCAGTAAATACATTATAAGACCCAGGCGTAGATGGGAGGATAATATTAAGGTGAATCTTCAGAAAGTGGGATGTGGGGGTATCGACTGGATCGAGCTGGCTCGTAATAGGAACAGATGGCGGGCTGTTGTGAATGAGGTAATGAACCTTCGGATTACATAAAATGCGGGGAATATCTTGGCTAGCAGAAAACTGGTTAGCTTGTCAAGAAGGACTCTGCACCATGGAGTAAGTAAGTAAGTAAGTAAGTAAGTAAGCAGGTGAGTAATTCAGTAAGTAATTAAGCGATTAGGAAGTGATTAAGTAACTAATTAAGTAATGAAGTAATAGTTAATAAGTAATCAAGGAAGTAATGAAGCAAGTAATTGAGTAATTAAGTAATTAAATAAGTGAAAGTATGTCAGGGTACAGTCCGGTGCGGACATAACACAGTCACTCGGTTTGTTTAAGATAGATGGTTTCCTCAGTTGTGTGTCCGGTGTACAGTCTGTTGGTTGGGAGTGTACATATAAATTCCTGATGCAAATATTGTTCTTAATGTGCGTTACTTATTCATTTACTGCTGTGTAAATTACACATCACCCATGAAAGCTGCAGCCGTTTAACTTTGTTGTCCAGCATTTGTATATATATGTGGAGCCCACACTTCGCCCCCACCCCTTCCTGCTTACGTCATACCACGAATACACACTTCTCATGGATACGGTACATTCACGCTCAAAAGTTATTTGTACGAGAATCGTCGGTTCTTTCACTCTTTTCGAATATGTTAACACTTATCCTGCTAACGTGGAATATGTGGTGAGCTCCTAATAATACCAGCAGAGGGCAGATGGGATTTAACTCGGCGTTTAAAGGGTTAACAGTAATATTTCCATGGTGAATCCGGGCGTAGATGTGCTGCTGCTGGAATTGCCCGTGCTGTTTACTCTTCCGTTTCCTATTTTCAGTGACTCCTTTCCAAACACACCTTTAAATAGAGTAAAATATATCAGGTTGGCCCGGTATTCGGTTATGTTCTACACAAATACGTTGGGAAGGTGTGGAGGCAGAGCTCCATGCATTCTGACATGGGCAGTACACGTATATTTTTGCGGCACTGGCTAACCTTGTTTCTTATTGCCAATTTTACCCATGTATAGATATGAAGAAAGAATGGATCAAGGGAGGGTAGTTAAGAAAATATTTGAGAGTAAAACCTGAGGGAAGAAGAAGAATTGGAAGATCTAAATTGGGATGGTTGGCATATGTTGAAAGTTAAGAAAATATTTGAGAGTAATACCTGAGGGAAGAAGAAGAATTGGAAGATCTAAATTGTGATGGTTGGCATATGTTGAAAGTTAAGAAAATATTTGAGAGTAAAACCTGAGGGAAGAAGAAGAATTGGAAGATCTAAATTGGGATGGTTGGCATATGTTGAAAGGGATCTACAGGAGATTAAGTTTAATAGATGGTAACAGTGGATAGTGGGGCAGAGAAGAATGGGCTTTTGTTATTAGGGAGGTTAGGGGTTTCAGGGGAGTTGTCGGGCCAAGATGTAATTTTTCCAAACCTAATCCACTTGCCCAGGAAAGGAAGCTGAGGGTGTTTGAGAACATGGTGTTGAGGAGAATATTTGGACCTAGGAGAGACGAGGTAACGGGAAAATGGAGGAGATTGCATAACGAGGAGCTAAATGATTTGTACTCCTCACCCAATATTGTGCGGGTGATAAAATCGAGAAGAATGAGATGGGCTGGGCATGTGGCGCGTATGGG
>Ga0136643_10010358_pt1 | contig 13770 bp, 4 predicted proteins | sample TergutLab28metaG_FD_96883 | JGI IMG/M metagenome (GOLD analysis project Ga0136643, IMG submission 96883) | Labiotermes labralis P1 segment gut microbial communities from Petit-Saut dam, French Guiana - Lab288 P1 (version 3) (version 3) | ecosystem: Host-associated > Arthropoda: Insects >...
CATAATCGGTATTACCAAGTTTCGGACAATATAATTTTATTATTCCTTAAAGTTTAATATGCAGTGAACACGCTACGTGAGAGAGCGATCCGTGCTACGTTTATCGTATGCAATAAAAACCTGTACCAAATTAGCGCTCAGTGACTGAAAATAAAATCATAACAAATTCTCCAGGTTATCAATTCAACAAAAATCGTATTAATAGTTCATCTTCACCAAGCCCATCACACTCAAACCACGGTAGTCCCTGAAAATTAGGTCTCATGCGAACCGAATGAGCTAGAAAGGTGAGCCGGACGGTTATAACATTTATTATTCAATATGCATGGTATGAACATAAAAGCCTAAAAAGTTGTTTACTAACACTTCGAAGTTATGCTGATAAAATTGCAAACAGTACATTCCCAATCATTTTTTTCCAGTAGCCTTCACTGCGAGGATTATTCTTCTATACTAATTTCTTAACAGGCCTCACAAGTAAAAATCTATCACACGAGTTCAGATCTGACGAACTGTGAGGAGATAATTCCCTGTCTCTTATTTTTTCACCATAAAACTTTGTAGAAACGTCACAAACTTATTTAGGTACGACTTTTGGCACTATATTTCTGAAAAGGGCACAAGATCACTCGTCAATGGTCAGACGATAGAAAATTGGATCAAAATGTGTGGAACACGTCTTTGCAAATTTATGATTGCAGAACAGAAAATGTTCCCAATAATTCCAGTTGCACTCATGTGCACCACACAAACCTAATGTAGAGGCACTTGCTGTTTTAATGCAGTAATCCATTTAGTTAATCTAAGCCTGCATGTAGCCACTGAGTGGCAATCAAACTTCGCCGATAATGAAACCACTACAGGGCCCATTTTTTTCAACACGCACAACACTGGGTCTTGTTTCGCCGTCCGTGTCGAGGAATTTGCGAAATACAGTGTCTTATACAGATGTAAATGCAGATGTTTTGTTGCATTTCGCGCTGATGTCGCAAACACTCTCGTTTGCTCTGGAATTGGAGCCAAAGATTTTTTTTGTAAATGCCTCCACTCTGTCACCAGTTTCTTCTAGTATTTCCTCAGTACCCGAAACCTTTTTATGAAGTCGTAAATAGTTATTCTCTGTGGCTCAGGCGCATCGCAACGCTTTCGCTAGCCCCTAACCTTGCTAGGTACTGCAGCTGTAACGCCGTAAGTTTTGGCGTCGTGTGGTCATGCTGAGCAGCCCGTCTGCTCCTGATCACGGAGACGTCACACGTCGTTGATTCGAACCTTGAGAATACATACAGGGTAGCAGGCCGCCAGCACCGAATGCGGTATCACTTATCTAAGCCGGCCTCATTCGGTAAGCCCTTTCTGCTGAACTAACTCACGCAACCGGCAGTCTAAAGGCGCGGGTGTGGAACGGGAGAATGTTGCCAGAGTGCCATACTCTACTGCAGCGTTTCGCAAACTATGTTCCGCGAGATGTAAACAGGTGTTCCGTGAAAAAATGGAGGTACCAAACAAATCACACATTTTAAAAATTAAATTTGAATTTATCATACTTGATCATATCGTGAAGCTTTCTGTTCTGTGTATTTTCGTGCAGCAATTATATCTTTAATTTTCCAACTAAATGCAATTGTACGAGTACAATAAAAGATATGCATTGTTTACCAAGTATCTGCTACATGTTTCGGCGCTCACTGCGCCATCCTCAGGGAGAACTCTTGTCACTTCTCAAAACTATCCGCTTATTGCAAGATTGTTACAGTGGTTGAGTTACAGGGCGTGGAATATATCATATGTCGGTGTTTTTACAAAATAACTGTAAATATAAGTACGAAACAATATTATTTTAATAATTGTAAGCAATTTGTAAAAAACGCATATGATATATTCCACTTTCTGTAACAACCACTGTAACAACCTTACAACAGCATATGATTTTGAGAAGTGACAAAAGGACGGAGCAGTGAGCGCCGAAACATGTAGCAGATATTTAGTAAACAATACAAATGTTCAACTGTACAAGTGCATTTAGTTGGAAAATTAAATATCTAATATCTATAATTGAAATTAGTGTAAGATACTGTACATACAATAATTTTAATAGAAACCTTCCATTTGATTACTAACCCAGCCTAGTTGCGTTGACTTTCCCTTGATGAGGGAACAAAAAACGTATGTGTTCCGTCAGTATTTACTAAGTTAAAAATTGTTCCATGACCAAAAATGTTCGGACGGCGCCGCAATTCTCCAACAAACACTCGCCGTAAACTGTACACATATATTACAAACATAGAACTTTACTGGGGTGTGAGGGTAATATCCATCAATCACAACTACATTCATTTAGTATGTTGTGTCGTTTTTGATGTGACATGTTTCGGCTTATATACATGAAGCCATCATCAGGTCAATGAATGACTTCTTATATATTAGCCGAAATATGTCTCATTAAAACCATCCAACATGCTACAAGATTTTAGCTGTGCTCTTAACATGGCACCTTGTGTATCTTCAACACAACGGGAAACCTCATGTCACAGTATTTCGCTGGGGGCTGATGGCAGTTTCCACGCCCTGATCCCAACTTCGCTACCTCGTTTCATGCTCTGTCTACTGGACAGGCTACCGTTCCGCCATCATTTTATCTATATTTCCGTCGGTCCACATTTCTCTAGAGTTCGCCTAACGTTTTTATCAGTTACATTCCACCAAACCATAATGCTTAAGTGACTGATTGACAATTTAGAATCATCGTCTCCTACCTTGAGGTTAGAAGCACATTATACCATAAACGTCACTATGTCCATGTTAGAGAAATCAAATCACGGACCGACATAGATTTCTGTATCGTCTGCGTTTTTACAACCATAACCATCACTTCACATCTTTTCAAGCTCCAAAATTGCTGGGTTTACAGGCCTACGTCTCCATTACAAAAGTACACCGTGGTTGGTTGCGTAACCGATAATTACAGAGGCTCACAGCGAAGCCATCTTTGTAGTCTCAGCGCTGAATGCTGAGCTTTTACATATGCCCCACCAAGATAACAGAAACAATGGCTGCAGGCTGGCGAACTCCTGGTTGCTATAGTACACCTAGCATCACTACACTTATAAGGCAAATTTCTTCTGAAAAAATAACACTTGTTTGTAGGAACTGTGTGTAACATACGTGAGCAAGAGATGTTGCAGCGGATTCCGCACATCAGCTGCATACGTCTAGTATGGACTTTGCGACGTCTGGGATAAGCAGCATGGGAACCAGCAGGTGAGTGTGCTTGCTGTGTACATGAGCGACACTAAGGAAAGTAGGTTGTAATTTGGGGAATTTAAAATAATAAACGTATATTTCAATTAATGCTCGTATATACTCCAAAGTTCATTAATCAACAACTGTACTAAATAACAAATTAGCCAGGCTTATTTTAAAGACAATCAAAGTGAAATCAAGTCTGTGGTTCGAAAACTGAAAAACTCACGGAAAAATTGTTTGGACGTAGAAGGCCTGTTCCTTTATCTTCGACAAGTTTCTGTCGAAACAGTTTCATACGTAATTGTAAATTTACAGCTAACAGCGCTGCAGATGCGCACATAAACCCATATCGATCTACACATAAACTCTGCTCTTTTTGCGCGATTTTGTATAAAACTGAAATAGATTGATTTGTTTCTAAAGTTCTCTAACATTCTATACATAAACAGGAATACTTGATCTTCTTACGAAACAGGGCTACTTGACTTGTTGGCATTACAGTATATAGCAGCTAAAGATTCAAGTATAAAATCGACATTTATAAATGCAAGAGTACTTTCGGAAATTAAGGATTCTGGAAATGAGGAAGATTAGAATCGCACCCATAAAATGTACGGCAATAATTGTACACTGCCTTAACAGCTACAATAAGATGTAAATTTCATAACATTTACGTTTTCTCCGTTATGTCCAAGGCACGCAACAGGAAACTGACACGAAACTTTTTTATAGACCATACGCTTTACTGGAGGACTATACAACCGAATCAGACTAAATGGCGCGGAATGTTGACATTATAATCGGGAAGGATGTAAATGGAAGTGGTCGTGGCTTAATTTTAAGCACGTCTACCATCTTGGCACTTTTCGTCAGAAAGTGGACAACAACAACGTCCCTTTGTCAGGATATTCAGTCTCAGAGCCGGGATTCGGGCCGGCGTGCTTCAGAATACGCAGCAACAGTGCTACACCCACTGGTGGCGGATCAGGCGGTGAAGAAAGTATGGTGAGGGTGTGTTAACTTCATAGCCCTGCGCTCTGAGCCTGGAATCAATACACGAACTACTGACGTGGGCACTTGGGTGGCGGGCTACTTTGTGTCGTTGTTGCAAATGAGCGCAACAGAGCGAGGTGTTTCCGCTAGAAGCTACAACGCATCCACAGCATGCGGCAACGGCGAAAATTCCGGTACATGTCTCTCTCTATTGCAGCCTACATACACAGCGTCAGGCGCAGCCCTGTACGAAGATACGACGCAGTTTAGGTCACTACCGTTATGTATACATTTGGAGCCTACAATTAATCGAAATAAGATAAAGGGCCTATGTTTGTCGCGTTAAAGAGCACGGCAGCTTTATCGCACAAGAAGCCGGCATCTTACGGGATAGCTGTGACAGCTGCGGTGCTTGGGGCAAGGATAATAGATACGCACTGTGTACAGCCTCACTTCCTACGGTACAAAACACATCCCTTCCGTCCATTTCGAAGGCCAATCAGTTAATGCAATCTGAGGAAATTACTGCTGTTTATTGTGAGAACCATACGAAACACAAATACACGGTGTGCACAAAATGCAGATTTTCCTAATTGTAACTAGGCAGAACAGTCCTTGATTCAATTCCAGGACATAACATTAAAATATGTAGCCGTAATTGAGCATTCTTTATATTATTTAACCCATCCATTGTGTGCATGTTGTTTAGGAACCCAACGCTACTTAGCTCTACGGAAAATTACTGTAGAAATTTCAACTTAGCGGCCCCACAGGAAAACCAAAATGAGGCGTTTGCCCTTAGCTGTGTGCAAAACCACCGTCTTTACACATAAAATAAGGCAAAATGTTGCTACTTGAAAGGAGAAAGTGGTCGTAAATAAGGCCCAAGGCGGTTAACAGTGGTGACACCCAAAAATGTTCTTTGTCAGAGCAGGTTTCACAGACCGGAGTCCATGGAGTACAGTGTATTTCGTACGGGACCAACGGAATTTGAATAATTAGAACTTAGTCCAGAATGGGGTGACCAACCAGTCACATCACAGGATTCGGTTCGGATTTTTTCGAGAACGAAGTTCAGAGCTGGCGATGAAATTAAAATTTCCAGCAGAGATAATTAATTTTGGGACTGTAACCTAGAACAAACGTACCGAAAATTGCTCTTAATTTGGCCATATATGTAAAAAAAAAATTGGTAACAAACTTACTCTTGTGCTGGCATAAACCTGGATTAAGTGAAGTACAACAGTGAATTCAATGTTTGTAATGAGAGTTCGTGCAATGTTAATTAAACGGACAGCCATAAATTATGGTAGTGATAAAACGTGATATGTGAATTAAGTTAGAGCATGGTGAGCGTGTGATACATCATAAGCAAGAGGCCGCGACATAACACAGAGTTTGTCTATAAGTCTACTAATTAAAGTGAAACTAATAATTACCTCATTTGTTACATTCACAACCAACAGTGAGTGTCGTTACCTCATGCCGCACAGCCACGCTACTAAACGGCAAGTTGCTCTAACACACGTCACTTTAGTCAACCCTACATTAACGTTAACGTCTTTAAAATCGTCATCTCAATCAACTGTCCTGAAAAATTTTCGAAAGCCAAACATTTACTGGCACTCAGTCATCTGACTTCGCAATGCGTCGTGGTGGAGACGAAAGAAGACGAAGTACGGAGCGGGATACAACTGCGCGCTGCTGAACTGTTTATTGGCTTGGTTAGCTATAAATACGAACACATCCACCTTTTAGACCTTCGATACATTTCGTTTTCCATCTCATCCACTCAACAAATCTGAATGGTTCTTTACATTCAACCTCTTTCAAATTCGCAATAGACATCTAAGTGAAAACGGGATAAATAAGAGACTTAAGGGATATCTCTTTTCATGTCACATCACCGCTTAGTGCCGAACATCACAAGAAGAAGAAAAATTAGAACCAGAACTGCATATCTTACAGGATGACTGCGGATCGAAAATTGGATGCAAAAGAAATAAATAGTCGCTCAATTGGTGAAGAAATCGTTGTTTATGGAATATGACGTTTCATTATCGTGTTCAAAATAACCCGTTGCTGACCATGTCTCCACATCCTACTGATTAACACAGGAGTACACACAATACAAGCAATGTAGGCCTTTACGCGCGTTCGCAAAACAATTATTGCAGTGGAAAAGAGATAAATATTATATATTCTGAATGTGTGTCCGTAGCCTCAGTTATGCGGCACTCAAGAAAAATGCGCCGTATTATGTTGTCGTCTGTGGTCAGTCTGGCTGTACCGTATTTTTCCACATTGTCTCATAAACGACATGATTTTTTTTAAAAAAAAGTTATTGAACATAAAATGTATGCTTTGTTTTTTCTACAAAGTTTGTCTGAAATATTTCTCATTCTAAGGAGAACTGAGCGAGATGTGGTAAAGATGTATGTTGCTCTTCATGTATGTTGCTCTTCATGTATGTTGCTCTTCATGTATGTTGCTCTTCATGTATGTTGCTCTTCATGTATGTTGCTCTTCATGTATGTTGCTCTTCATGTATGTTGCTCTTCATGTAAAGTATCAGCTATTCTTGTTATACTTTAATGGAAGTAGACGTTTCTAGACGGATTTTTTTTTAAAACTGTTCAAATAAGAAATGCCACGAAAATTAGAGTGGGAGCCGAGTTGTTCCATTCAGATGGACATACAGACAGACAGACAGACATGACGAAGCTAATAGTCGCTTTTCGCAATTTTGCGAACGCGCCTATCAAGGCTGCTATAGCAATGCAGTGGCTCGATTTGCAGTTGTTGATGTAAAGTTCCAGCATTTTAATTTCATTCGAGATCGTCTTATCTTGTCGATTTATCCGAGATTCAGCAAATCTACGGCTATAAATCAACTCGCGTATGAATCAGATCTGCAATTTCTGCAGTATCTACAGCATCCCGCGTATGTAGTATATATGCGGAGTCTACGGCATCCTACCTGTGTAATATATCTGCAGACTCCATAGCATATTACGTATGTGGTATATATGTAGACTCTACAGCATATCATGTATGTAATAGATCTGCAGACTCCACAGCATCCGACGTATGTAGTATGTTTGCAGACTCTACAGTATCTCACGTACGTAACGTATAAGCAGACGCTACAGCACCTCACATATGTAATATACCTGCAGATTTTACAGCATCCGATGTATGTAGTACATCTGCAGACTATACAGCATCTCCAGTATGCAGTACAGTTGCAGGCTCTAATGTATCTCCTTTTGAAGCAGACATACAGTTTCTAACACGCCCCATGTGTTCAGAAGACCGGCGAGTTTTAATTTCTTTATCCTTAAGTACTGTTACTTTGTTTCAACAGCAATGGACCTGTTTTACTTCATAAGGCTAAGCAAAAAGTGACAAAATACACAGCATATAGGCCTACGTGCCGATCACAAACTCAAATGCACATAAAGAGCCTAATGACTCTTTCACCTTTCTAGCTTTTCTAAATTAGGCTCCGGTAAACAGAGATGTTAAGCGGAAACAGTAAAACCCTTCATCCACTCATATTACAAAGAAAAGGCATGGGGTTCGGTGGTGTTTCACGTGCAGTGCCATACATAAAATACAAACATGCATTCACGAGGTCAATAATCTCCTTCCATTTACAGGCAGTCACTTATTGCCTTCAGCGTTCTGATTAAAACTTTCGGCGCATTTGTGACAGATCCCATGCGGGTTGTATGTCCCTTCTACCTTATCGTAATTAATTACTTCACCCTAATAACGGACGGTTAAGTGCAAATATTAAGAAGCTCCTCGCGGTACTACATAACATGGTATCGTATTCCGTGGCCCTGGTTGTGAACATAGCCAAGGGTACGGGTTGGTGTTCTGCACTTAGTGTATGAGATCACTGGTTGTGTGAAGCGTCTAACGGGTTGCCTGGAGCTGCTACTGCAGATATACGTCACTTAACGACGGGGATACGTTCTGAGAAATGCCTCGTTAGGCGATTTTGTCGTTGTGCAAACGTGTACTTACACAAACCTAGATAGTATAGCCTACTGCACACCTAGGCTATACGGTATAGCCTATTGCTGCTAGGCTACAAACCTGTACAGCATGTTTCTGTACTAAATACTGTAGGCAATTGTAACACATTGGTATTATTATATTATAATATTATGGGACCACCGTCGTGTATGCGGTCCTTCGTTGGCCGAAACGTCGTTATGCGGCGCATACCTGTACTGTATGGGGTTCCCGTTTGCCACCGGAACCCGTATGCACACCACGTTCCTAACCCACCGTATATCACATGACGGGACTGAGAGGGTAAAGAAGGGCGGGTACAGACCGGTGCATTTTCCACTAGAGGTTAATAAGTACGCGTCGGAACATGCTATATATTACTTTATTTACGTATAGTTTTGATTAATAATTAAGTCTCCATTTTTATTCTCCCACTGGTCAGTCGGCTCCCTTCATTTATACTCTCCTCTCAGCAGTGCATTATCCACACTGGTCACCATAGTATCAGCCACTTCTGAACTGTATACTATATCATCGGTGGTCTACTTTGTGTTCAATCATAATTTTCTAATTCAGTCCAATCAATCATATGTGATACACTGACAAATCTAACAGCTGTCCTACCATTTATTACTGAGCTGATGCCTGTCCAATGTATTGACTGTCCACCATACTGTAAAGCACAACTCGATCGACACTTCTTAATTTTTTTCAAGAGTCAGAAGGCGATGACAAATGGTCTTCGTGGTCCAAGCTCCTTGTGTCCGTTTGGCTGACGTAGAGTCATGAAGAAGATATGAAGACTCATACTCATAACCTCCCTTAGCAACTGCAGAGTTCTTCATATTGTACCCCTAAACCAACAAGTTTTGAAGTATTAAAATCACTGACTTCGTAAATTCCATACTCAAGGCTGTTACACAGGAAGTAGTCATCTTTGGTCCCAGTAAATTCTGAACAGTGATGGAAACGGATAGGCAGAGAGTTTTACAGCAACAGTTTGTGTTCGTGACTGACTGAACATGACAGTAACAGTGCTAATGTTTGTGCCTTTCTACTGCTTTAAACATGTGGTCCGTGACACTGACACCCTGTGGCCCGTGACACCATACTCCCCATTATGCAGCTTGTTGAATCGTTACCCGTAAGTACAAAAATTCCCTTCAGCTATCTCTTCTCAAGCTACCTCAGTCTAAGTTATTCCCTCAAAACCGGAGAGATTAAAACAACACGAAAAATGATAAAGATGTGTAAGCCTATTTTAATAGTATTTGCGTTTCTAGACAGCAAACGGGGAGCATTTTCCAAACTTAACCTGCTCTTAATCAAATTGCGAATGGAATTTTATATATTGTTTCCAAGGTATTCGGATGGTTTTATTATGTCTCTTTGTGTCGAGATTCAACGGACGACACATTAACACACAGGACTGAAGTTTCCTCCAGAATAACGCCTTTACAAACGTCCGATTGAGCTACAACACACATGCGATGAATAGAGGTTCTAAAGTATACGTATCATGATGTCAAGTGCCTACAGACAGCACAACTGCTCTACCGTCCCAAACATTCCCCTTTCAAGTGGAGTCGGTGAGAAAGGAGGCGACAGAACATTAGAACACCGGCTTTCTTCCCGTTGATCACCTCTCAGCACAGAGGTATAAGGATAAGGAAGAGGCAATATGCTGCTGTGAAACATCTCTTTCAGATGCAAACTCCCGCTCAACGTTTCAAGATGCCTGTCCCTAACGTATTAACCGGACATATCGCACACCAAGAAAAACAGAGCAGAAAATCAGGAAATTAAAAACTTACTGGGAAAATTAAGTTTACTAGGTTTATATAATTTCGAGTATACCAGCAAAGGATTTAAATGATACCTCCAAAGCAAGCGGAGCAGACTCTCATGCAGCCTTGTTACACTACGAGGACTTCGTCATACAATGGCGACGAGGGCGTGGGCCCTCTTACAGAAAGTATGCGATGCAGGTTACAGGCAGCGTGTCCTTATTACAGAAGGAGTATATTAAGACGCAATATTCAGGTTGTGCCTCTATCACTGAACTTTAGCTACATATGTCATTCGTTATTCAGGCCGTATGTCCATCGTCGAAGATGTGCGATGCACGCAAACGCGCAGTATTCAGGCTGTGAGTACTGGCACCGTATTTTATACAACTAAAAAAAAGCACAAGTTCATGTGAACTTAATGCGAACAGGCGTACCAGATACTTACGAATCTTACAGCAAACCTGCACAGTTCGCAGAAAAAGGATTAGTTCCTTTGATACAATAATATAAACAACCTATTAGATGCAACAATAATAATTTTATTAATAATTTCAATCAGCTCAACATGTTTCATGCGATAATTTCGCCCATTCTCAACAGCACTAGATTGTGTTTACAACTTATGGTATAAAGTACCGATGATGCTGCCTGCAGGCAGAATAAAATTATTATTGTTGCAACTAGTAGGCTGTTTATATTATTGTATCAATGATGCAGGGTCACACAAACATCAAATTTAGTTCCTTTGAGTTTGCAATTTCACATGTCAGCCAATATGAACAATGCTCATTTAGAAGGAACGAAGTAAAGAAAAAGCATACAGAGAGAGAGAGAGAGAGAGAGAGAAAGAAAGAAGGTGGCAAATTTAGAGAAGAAACCAAAAATAAATCGCATGTTACGGTACGACAGAAGTGCACAGCGGATGTTCATCGAAGCCCAGTATGTTGAATGTTGCAATCGATATAGCAAATTCGAAGGTATTCGTCGCCATTTTAGGCGCGTTCGCAAAAATGCGAAAAGCGATTATTAGCTTCGTCATGTCTGTCTGTCCGTCCGTCTGTCCGCATAGAACAACTCGGCTGCCACTGCGGGTATTTTCATGCAATTTGATATTTGACTATTTTTAAAAAATCCGTCAAGAAAATTCAAGTTTCATTAAAATGACAAGAATAAAGGGTACTTTAAATGAAGACCAACATATATATATTTTTATCACATCTCGCTCAATTCTTATTAGAATGAAAAATGTTTCAGATAAAAGCCGTAGAGAAACTCGAAACACATATTTTGTGTTCATTAAAGTTTTTTCGAAAATCTTGCCGTTCAGGAGACAATGTGGAAAAAATATTGTAGAGCGGGGCAGGTCACAAATGACAAAATGGCGCGTGTGCATTGCATGCTGGACCCCCAAGTCTACAAATACGCACTCAGAATATGTAAAACTTACTGCTTTTCCACTGCAACAATGGCTGTAGGAACGCGCCTCAGTGTTACGGTACATGTACATTGGCTGCCTTATTACAACACGGTTCATCGAGCCGCCGAGTAAAGAGAAAGGATGTGACACCGACCTTGACTGGACATTACAAAATACAAGAATAGAGTCACAGCACAGACACATATATCAAATCACTCATAACAGCAATGATAGGTTTGATAAGTTCTTTTTCTACTTGCATTACTGATGTACCTCATGTTACTGATGTTACAACCTGCCGCTGTCACAAAATTGTCAATATGTACACTTGTATTTTGTAATATAGGCCATATCTGTCTTGTTTCCTACCGCCGCCCTAATACAAAAATTTATTGCAGCAAAGGCTGTCAAAATAATGCGAAGTTTTGCAGTACTGTTTTGGGTGCGTTTCGCGTCCCTATTTACAAATTTGTCTTTACAGTTATGTGTAATTTGTTATTTTTCGTGTAGTTTCTTCATTGCTGTTGGAGCGACTACAGGAGATATGCTGTGGTACTGTATACGAGGGGGTGCTGATGTCGCAGGACGGAATCGATAGTGTCGTTGGAAAGAGGGGTCTGTTCATGTGCCGAACTGCAAGTCTTTAGAGGCTAAAATGAATCATGTCAGGCGACGCACGCGATTTCAACAACATGGAGACGCGAGCTGTCATCAAGGTTTTTTTTTTGCAAGGCAAGGCGCCGAAAGAATTTCACGCCTTTCTGACTGAAACATTAGGGGAAAATGCACCGTCGTATGCCACGGTCAAAAACTGGGTGGTCAAGTTTAAAAGTGGTGATTTTTCCACCTGTGGTGCGCCTCTTCCTGGACGACGCAAAACAGTGAACAACCCGGAGATTATTGACCAAATTCACGAGCTAATCTTGGAAGACCGCCGGATTTCGGCTAAATCAATAGCTGAGCAACTGGACATTTCACGTGAGTGGGCTGGGTCCATCATTCATGAAGATTTGGACATGTGGAAGCTCTCCGCGAAGTGGGTCCAGAAATGCCTGAACACGGATCAAAAACGTCAACGGTGCCAGTCGTCTGAGCAACATTTGGAATTTTTCGGCACTATCCAAATGATTTCCTTCCGCAGTTGGTGATCATGGACGAAACCTGGTTATATCACTGTGACCCGGAGACAAAGCAACGACCAATGGAGTGACGGCATAGCGGCTCACCCCGCCCAAAAAAATTCCGAGTGCAAAAATCCGCTGGAAAAGTTTTCGCCTGGATTTTTTTGGGATCAAGACAGCATCCTCCTCATTAACTATCTTCCAAAGGGCCAAACTATCAATGTGTGGAGTATTACTCATCTCTGATGGTGCAATTTGAGGACATTTTGAAAGAAAATCTCCGCGGGAAGGTCACCAAGGGGGTCTTGTTCTAGCACGACAACGCCAGGCACTTGCAACCCAGAAGAAACTGGTCTACCTGGGCTTCCAACGTCTTGATCACCCACCCTATTCTCCGGATCTGGCCCCGTCGGACTGCCACCTGTTCCCTGGACTGAAAAAAACAATTGAAAGTTTGCCATTTTTCGTCCGATGCGGATGGGATTGCTGCCGCGGAGACCTGGTTTGACGGACAAATTTCTGAATTTTTTAAAATGGCTTGCAAAAGTTTGAGCAACGGGCTAAGAAGTGTACTGAGCTTCGTGGGGAGTGTGTTGAATAAATCCCGAGTTTTTTCGCTGTAGCTTGTTTCCTTCCTGGTCGGGTTAAGGACTTATCAGCATCCCCTCGTAGAAAGCACCACATCTTGAAAGAAGCAGGACAATTACTGGCGAACCAACAGCGTTAACTTCTTCCTTCACATCTGTATTTCTGTGCAACGTTTCTCAACTCTTACAGCGTAGTGTTCACACTTCCTCTAACCAAGCACTTTCGACTCTCTGGTTGCATAGTCTGATGACACCAACAGAAGTACCGCTCTTTGCAAATCAACGTATTACAACGTACGTAAATTATTTGCTTCTTAGAACCAAAAAATGAAAACCTTAAAAACAGGCTTGTTCCACGTCACCATTGCAACATTTCGACAATTTCTAATACACGGATTATTTGGTACTCAAATTTCAAACCTTCGGTCGGCGAAGATGTATAAAGGTGTGTGTGTGTGTGTGTGTGTGTGGGTGTGGGTGCTACTTAACACGTGTGTATATATTACTTAACACTTGTGTATATGTTACTTAACACGTGTGTATATGCTATTTAACACGTGCGTATATATTACTTAACACGTATGGATATGGTA
>Ga0136643_10010359_pt1 | contig 13769 bp, 14 predicted proteins | sample TergutLab28metaG_FD_96883 | JGI IMG/M metagenome (GOLD analysis project Ga0136643, IMG submission 96883) | Labiotermes labralis P1 segment gut microbial communities from Petit-Saut dam, French Guiana - Lab288 P1 (version 3) (version 3) | ecosystem: Host-associated > Arthropoda: Insects >...
GCAACCAGTTGCTGCAAAGGCCACCCATTCAACAAGCGGCCGTGGTATAAATCTTTTTTTCCTTTTTTTTGCCCCCCCCTTATAATTAAGAGGTCGGTCTTGGATTTACCGAGGTTTGGTCGACAAATCCAACGCCGCCTCATATCGCAAAGAGCCTCTTGACTTTTTGCCCTTTGCTTGATATTATTTTGGCTTGGAGGGAAAATTAAATACTGTATAGGTTTTGGATAAGATAGATTAATATGACAGGAGGGCGTATTTATGCGAACCAGCGGACTACTGATGCACATAACAAGCACCCACACAGATTTTGGAATTGGTGACCTTGGACAATCGGCATATGATTTTGTGGATTTTTTGAAAAGTGGCAAGCAAACAATTTGGCAAATTTTGCCCATTAATCCCACTGGTTATGGTGATTCGCCATATCAGTGCTTTTCTACATTTGCAGGCAATCCCCTACTAATAAGCCCAGAAAAACTGGTTCAAATAGGCTTGCTTAATGAAAACGATTTAGAACACAATTATAATTTTCCCGAAGGTAAGGTAGATTATGCTGGTGTGATAGAACTTAAAAACCGTCTTTTACGTAATGCTTATGCTAATTTTTCACCCTGCAAAAATTTTGCTTCATTTAAGAAGAAAAATAAAAGCTGGCTGGATGATTATGCTGAATTTTCTGCTTTGAAGGCATATTATGGCGGGGCAATGTGGCATACATGGGAAGATGAAAAAGTGGATGTGGTAGAAGAAGTCGAGTATCACAAATTTTTGCAATATATATTTTTTAGGCAGTTTGCAGAGTTAAAAAAATATGCAAACAAGCACGGCGTTAAAATAATGGGTGACATTCCTATTTTCGTGGCTTATGACAGTGCGGATTGCTGGGCAAACAAGCATCTGTTTAAGCTTAGCGTTGATGGCACACCGACCGCCGTGGCTGGCGTACCACCCGATTATTTTTCAGAGGATGGGCAACTTTGGGGAAATCCACTATACGATTGGAAAGCCCACAAATCCGAAGATTATGCTTGGTGGGCAAGTCGCCTATCAAATGCCATGGAAACCTTTGACATAATACGTCTTGACCATTTCCGTGGTTTTGAAAGTTATTGGTCAATCCCCGCAGGTTCAGAAACTGCCAAGGAGGGGAAATGGTTATCAGGACCTGGCAAACCCTTTTTCGACGCTATGAAGCGTCATTTAGGGCAAATTCCTCTAGTGGCAGAAGATTTAGGTATAATCACGCCCAAAGTCGAAGCATTGCTTGCAAAACTGGACTTACCTGGTATGCGTGTTTTGCAATTTGCTTTCGACCAAAACCCTGCAAACACCCATCTGCCCCACAACTTTACCAACAATTCGGTGGTTTACACAGGCACGCATGACAACGACACGTCCGCTGGTTGGTATGAGGATGCAGACGAGAAAACAAAAGACCAGTTCCGCAGATATTTTAACATAAGTGGTGAAACCCCCGCTTTGGATATGATTAGGGCGGCGTTTTTGTCCACGTCAAACACCGCAATAATTCCCATACAGGACATTCTGGAGCTTAACAGCGACCACCGAATGAACACGCCAGGCACGACTTACAACAACTGGCAATTTCGCTTAAATCAAGGTCAACTTACTACACATCACATCGAAAACCTCTGTTATCTCTCAAAACTCTCCAACCGCAACACAAGTCGGTAGTAGGGGCGGGTTTTATGTCAGGTTATAAATATTCCACTCAAAATAAAGCACGGCTTGCAGGTCTAGGTACCCGCAAGCCGTGCTAACTTTATTAAATTATTTCTTTTGGTTGCCACCTTTATTATTGCCATGCTGGTTGTGGTCTTGACCACCGTGGTCTTGTTGGTTAGTGTCATTTGTTGTTTTGTTCTTATCCATCTCGCAAACCTCCTTTCGCCGCTTATATCGAAAAGCTTTCGATATAAGCCAATGTTTTACTTACGAAAGTTATTATTTTCAAGATGATGAAATAATATACAGAAAAGTTTCAAAATTTTTCAAACCCTAACCACGACCATTAATGCCGTTTCTTCTCTCCAATGGTTTGCGTACACGTTTGCGTGTAATTTCCACAAGCCCAAGGGTTGTCATTCCTACCAACAAGGCAGGTATGCGGTCTTTATGTAGTTCTAATTCAAAGTCTTTTAGTAGGCTGTGCATATCTGCTTTGGATTGCATTCGCAAAAAGTCAACAATAACAATACCCGACAAATTACGCAGGCGTAACTGATATGCTATTTCTTTAGCAGCTTCCATGTTTAATTGCAACTTAGCAGCTTCCCCGCCTTTGCTTTGGAATTTGCCAGTGTTTACATCAATAACAACACAAGCTTCGGTTTGTTCGATAACAATAAAACCGCCACATTTAAGCCAAACCCGCTTGTCATAAATTTTATCTATTTGGGATTTTACAAAATGACTGAGGAAAATCGGCTCTTCCTTTTGGTGAATGGTAATTTTGTCAGCAAAGTCTGGAAAGACTGGCAAAAATTCTTCTTTTATTCTGTTAAAAGTGCCAATGTGGTCGATTACAATTTCGTCAACATCTTCCCGCACCACTTCCATTAAGGTTTTGACGATAGTGGACTGGCTCCAAAGGGTTGCGGGGGCGGTTTTGTGCTTCCAGTTCAAATTTGTACTCCAACGAGCCATAAGAACGTCAATTTCTGCCTTTAGGGTCGCCTCATCCTTACCTTCGGCAGCAGAGCGTATAATGACAGAAAAACCGTCGCTTAACATCTGACGAACAGAACCCTTTAACCTTTGGGCTTCTTTGAAGTCCTGTATTTTTTTGCTGCTGTTTACACGGTCGGCTTCCAGAGATTCATATAGCATTATATAGCGACCAGTGTAGGAAATGGACGATGTGACATTTGGACCCTTATTGCCCACCGCATCTTTTAACACCTGCACAGTGAAGATGTCACCAGGTTTAGCGGGGGGTCTACCAGGAGGGAACAGACGACGCTCTCGCCCGTCTTTGGTGTCCAAAAAGGCTTGGCGGTCGTGTCCTATGTCAAGAAAAATAAAGCCCCCTGTCACCTTTCTAACAATGCCAAGATAAATGTTACCAGCCAAAGATTCTTCGTTTCCGTCCTCCAACAATTCCAGCAACTTACCATCCTTGGTCAATGCGGTGGAATAGCCGTATTCGGACTTACTTATCAAAATTTTCTTCAAGAATAAGCAACCTCCTTTCGTAGGATATTTGGTGGGGGGCAAAATCCCCATTTATGTGCTTATTTATGAACTCTGCTAGTAATTGGGGTTTAAGGTTTTTGCCACTGCCTGCCGCAAGTGTTGCAACAATGGTGTTGCCTTCTTGCTCCAAGCTAAAAATGTCCTGCTTGATGTCTACGATTTTTGTACCCTTTTTATTTTTTGTTTCAATTTGCATTTCGGCTAAGTTTTTCAGCAATGATAGGTCTAGTCTGTCCAAATTCGGAAAACCAATGCAATACACCGCTTTATTCACGAGACCAGCGGCAGATTTACCAGTGCTTGGCACTTTGTCGGCTGATGTTATGTTTATACCTAAGGGCATTTGCTGGTTGAGGTTATCAACGATTTGCTGGGTAGGGGTTTCTCTGGTTAGGAAAATCTCGAAAATCTCGGATTTGCCAGTCATACCAAGCGATAAGGGCAGGGCAATGGACATTAGTTGATGGGGGTTAAAACCTTGGCTGTATGCCATGGGCAACTTCGCCCGCTTTATTGCCTTTGCAAACAGGTCTTGTAAGTCCAAATGCCCGATGAACCTTGCACGGTTCTGCTTAGTAAAATATATGCGATAGCGGTGGTAGTTTAGCTTAGAACCCTCCATTTTCACCACCCCCAATTTCTTTTGCCATTTCATTTTCTTTGATGAGATAGTCCTTCGTCACGCCAATATTAATAAAATCCCAAGGTAAAATCTCGTCATATTCCCGTTGGCGGAAGTTGTAAAAGTCTAAGGAAAGTCCCGTGTCTGAAAAGGCTTTTTGCCACTTTTCCCAGCTAAAATGCTCACTCCATCCGTCAAACCTTGCACCGTTTCGCCATGCCATTTCGATTAAGTGGCTGACACGGCGGTCGCCACGTGCTAAGGTGCCTTCTAGTACGGAAACGTCGGCATCGTGGTATTTGTAGCTGGCTCGCTTACTGTTTACCCCTATCTTGACAGTGCGTTGTTTTTGGCTAAACTCCTCGACCGAATGTTGGGGAAACCACTGGAATGGAGTGAAGGGTTTGGGTATAAAACAAGATGCAGAAATTGTAATACCTGGTGGACGTTTACGCTTTTCCTTGGGTATGCTGTAATAAGTTTCCACAATGTCATTAGCCAGTTTGCCGATTGCGGTTAAATCCCTATCATCCTCAAAAGGCAAACCAATTATGAAATAGAGCTTTAACCTATCCCAGCCACCCTCAAAAGCAAGGCGAACCCCCTCTAAAATATCGGTTTCGCTTATACCCTTTTTGATAATGTCCCGCATTTTCTGGCTACCACCTTCGGGAGCAAATGTAAGACTGGACTTGCGGACTTTTTGTACCTTTTCCAGCACGGTCTGATTGGCAGCATCAATCCTTAGGCTTGGAAGTGATATGCTTATATTTTCGCTTGCAAAGCAGTCATTCAGTTTGTCTACCAATTCATTCAGATGGGGATAGTCGTTAGTGGCAAGGGAAAGCAGGGAAATCTCCTCATGCCCACTGGATGTCAGTAGGCTTTGGGCTTGGGCAACAAGTGTGTCCACCTGTTTATTACGGTGGGGACGGTAAATATACCCCGCTTGACAAAAACGGCAACCACGGATGCAACCCCGAAAAACTTCCAAAGCGATACGGTTATGTACTGTTTCAATCAGTGGAACTAACGCCTTTTCGGGGTAATGTGCCTTATTCATGTCCTTAACTATGACTTTTTTAACACGGTCGGGTGCGTGAGGATTATTGGGTGCAAAATTGGCAATTGTACCATCTTCATTATAAGTAACATCATAAAAAGCAGGTACGTAAATACCCTGCAAACACGCAATTTTTTCTAAAAATTCTCGCTTTGTACCGCTGTGGGTCATGTGGATATTAAAAACTTCAGCAAAAGCTTCTTCTGCCTCGCCGATAAAAAAGAAGTCAAAAAACTCCGCCAACGGTTCGGGGTTGTAAGCACATGGACCTCCCCCGCAGATAATCGGGTGGTTTTCGTCACGTTCTGATGCACGCAACGGCAAGCCCGCTAAATCTATCATATTTAATATATTTGTGTATGTCATTTCGTATTGCAATGTAAAACCAATAAAATCAAATTCTACCAATGGTGTAAAGGTTTCAAGGGACTTTAAGGGTAAATTCTCTGCCCGCATAATAGCTTCCATGTCGCTCCATGGTGCAAAAACCCTCTCGCAATACACATTTGCCCAGCTATTAAACAGGCTGTACAGGATTTGCAGACCATTATGGCTCATACCCACCTCATACACGTCAGGAAAGGCAAATGCAAAATTTGTCCGCACCATTTCGGGGTCTTTCACAACCATGTTAATTTCGTTGCCTACATATCTGCCAGGCTTTTCCACACGCAACAATACATCGTCACTATACATCTTCGTTTTCCAACTCCCTATCTTCTGTTATCACCTTGGTATATGACAGAACATCTCCTAGGCGGTGGTGCTTTTTGTCAAACAGTATCAGCACAAAACTAACAATGTCTACAACACGAAGTACGTTTCTTAAAATTGACTTCATTAGCGTGATGGGGCTTCCGTCCTCACTTACAACCCGAAGGTGCAACAATTTTTTCCCTGGTGTTTGACCCTTTTCGAACACCTCAAAATAAATGTTGTACATGATGAATATTAAAAAGAAGGCTATTCCCCAAATTATGCCGATGCCCAAATGTACCCCATCTTGAAAATCAAGGTTGGTGAGCAAAATGAAAATTATGGCAAGGGCAGCCGTGATGGTGGCGGGTATAAGCAAGTCCACTGCAATTGCAAGGGTGCGACTTCCTAAGCCTGCTTCGTAAGGGAAGGTGTCTGGGGGGTTAAGAAAACTTTGGGCTATAACATCTAACCTTGGTGAAATAAAAATCATTGGGATATATGCCACCAGAACCAATACATAAAAATTCGGGCTTAAAAAGTTGCTTATGTCATTTATGGCAAAAGGCGAGAAAAATTGGTGGATAACCATAAAAATTACACCATACATAGCCAAGTTAACCAGCGTCACCACCATAACCACAATAAAAACCTTTAGAAACCCTCCCCTTAACACCATTTTCGCACTGGCAAAAATTGCACCAAAAAAGTGCTTTTGATGGATTAATACGAGGTTTGTGGAAAAGAACGACAGGGAACGCACAATAATAAGCACGACCACCAAAATGCCCACAAATACAGGTGTAAGGTTAAGGAACAAATCTAAATTAAGAAATGCAACCAGCCCAAAGATGCCAAAAATCAGCATAAACAAAAGGGTTTGTGCCAAGGCTAAACTAAACACACCAAGGGATTTGCGAGCCGTTGTTTTAAGTGCTTGGGAGAAAGTCGGCTGATTTTCGCTACACACAACCGTCGCTGCCGCACCATTAAGCATCAAAAAAAACGCTAGAAAGGGCAGCAGTAGTAGGGCAAACCCGCCAAAGAACACCCCATCAATGGCGATTTGGTTGCCAGCCATTGCCCTGCCCTCAAATGTTAAATTTGGGTGAACCACAAAAAACCCTAGGGCAACATAACCCAAGAGAAATAAGAAAAACACAATATTAACCAGAGCCGACAAGCTTATATTAAGCCCTAGCCGTCCCACATATCTATCCAGTGTAATATCACACAAAACACCTAAACTTTTACTTTTATTTAATTTGTTATCCATAGCTTCATCCTTTCGACAAGTTAATACTAACACAATCCCGAAAAAAAATCCAGTTATTTATTGAAAAAAGTTACAAAGTCTGATACAATGATACAAATCCTTGAGGAGTTGATAGAAATGAGAACAAGAATATCTCAAATTTACGCCGACCCAGCTGGGTTCATGGGCAAAGACATAGAGGTTTGTGGATGGGTTCGCACCTTGCGTGACAACAACCATTTTGGTTTTATTGAAATAAATGATGGTAGTTTTTTTAAGTCTATACAGGTTGTTTTTGATGACAAGTTGGGTAATTTTGCTGAAATTACTAAATTTGGTGTAGGTTCAGGTATTCGTGTGGTTGGTAAGGTGGTGGAGAGCCAAGGTAAAGGGCAAACCTTTGAAATACAGGCTTCTGCTGTCACTTTGGAGGGGGCTGCCCCGCCAGAATATCCACTGCAGAAAAAGCGTCATGGTTTTGATTATTTAAGAACAATCGCCCATCTTCGCCCTCGTACCAACACTTTTTCAGCGGTTTTCCGTATACGTTCGCTGGCGTCATATGCCCTGCACAAATTCTTTAACGACCGTGGCTTCGTCCATGTTCATAGCCCGATTTTAACGGGCTTGGATGGGGAAGGTGCTGGCGAAATGTTCCCAATAACTGGTAGCGATGACTTTTTTGGTAAGCCCATTAGCCTGTCTGTTACGGGACAACTTAATGCTGAAGCCTACGCACTTGCTTTTGGTGATGTTTACACCTTTGGCCCCACCTTTAGAGCTGAAAATTCCAACACATCCCGCCATTTGGCGGAATTTTGGATGTTAGAGCCAGAAATCGCCTTCGCTGAGCTACCTGACGTGATGGAGCTTATAGAAGACATGATAAAATATGTTACCAAATATTGCTTAGAAAATGCACCTGAAGAAATGGAATTTTTCGACAAGTTTATCGAGGAGGGTTTGCTTGCCAAATTGGACAACCTTGTAAACTCTGACTTCGGGCGGGTCACATACACGGAAGCTATTGACATTTTGCTTAATGCCAAGCAAAAGTTTGAATTTCCTGTGGAATGGGGTTGCGATTTACAGTCCGAACATGAGCGTTACATTTCCGAGGTTCATTTCAAAAAACCTGTGTTTGTGACGGATTATCCAAAAGACATCAAGGCGTTTTATATGCGTCGCAATGACGATGGCAAAACCGTTGCTGCTTGTGATTTGCTTGCACCTGGCATCGGGGAAATTGTGGGTGGAAGCCAACGTGAAGAACGTATGGAGCAACTTTTGGAAGGTATGAAAGTCCATAACCTTTCCGAGGAAGATTACTGGTGGTACACCGACCTTCGTCGTTATGGCGGGGTAAAGCATGGTGGCTTTGGTCTTGGTTTTGAGCGTTATATTATGTATATTACAGGCATGACAAATATCCGTGATGTCATCCCCTTCCCACGTGCAGCCAACACAGCGGAATTTTAGAAGTGCGTTCATAAATATCGGCAAAACTAATGAATTTGGTAGGGGCGAGCAATGCTCGCCTCATATCTGCTGGCACTTATTTCTAGAATGTAATCTGTGAATGTCATAAATAACGCAGTTAAAGCATCTTTGCCACTACAACACCAAAATAGCGATAAAATGGCTTTACTGGCTGAATGTCAACATTTACCTAAACTAATAGGGCATACGCATGTACCACAAGCGTGGTACATGCGTAAAATTTATATTTTCTATTGTTTGGCTTTGAAAGAGGGGGAGTAAATAGTATGGATACGATTAAAATTTATGATGCAACAAAAGATGAGCAAAGCTACATTGGTTCTTGCTTAGCTCGTTTCAACAATTCAAAAGCGCCATTTACACAGAAACCGCTGACTATATATATTAATAAATGCATAAAAGACGGTGATGAAGTTATCGGAGGCATTTTATCCGAAGTCTATTGTTGGAATATCTTGAGCATTGATGTTTTATGGGTCAAAGATGAGCATAGAAATAAAGGCTACGCTAGAGTTTTGGTTAATGATGTAGAGCATGAAGCAAGAAAAATGGGATGTCAGATTTCTCATTTAGATACCTTTGACTTTCAAGCGAAGGAGCTATATGAAAAACTTGGATACACAGTGTTTGGTGTTTTAGAAGATTGCCCAGAGGGTCACAATCGCTATTATATGTCAAAAAAGCTGTAGATTCTAGTCAGGCTACATCAAACGGCATAAGCATTAGTAGTGCTATTCCACCCTTCACAGCTTACATTCTAGGAATGGATGGTATCGTATATTTATGTGGGACGAGCAATGTTCGCCCTCATCATTATGTCGTTTGTTGGATTTAGGGGGTTTTTATGGAAATTTATAATGGTCGTGTAGTACGACTGGTTGTTGAAGAAATTAATTTGCCTAACGGTGGAAAAACCATACGTGAGGTTGTGCATAACCCCGATTATTCCGCCGTGTTGCCTGTTGATAGTGATGGCAACATTTGGTTTGTTCGGCAATACCGCCACAGCGTTGGACAAGAGGTGCTAGAAATCCCTGCTGGAGTTATTGACGATGGCGAAACCCCAGAAGAATGTGCGTTGCGGGAATTAGAAGAAGAAATTGGCAAGCGTGCAGGTAAACTAACCAAAATTTGTTCCTACCACGGTAATATCGGTATTTGCAGTGGTAAAGGGCATTTGTTTCTTGCTGAGGAGCTGTCAGAAGGCAAACAGAACTTCGATGACGATGAGTTTATTAACGTAGAAAAATATAGTTTGTCAGAAGTTAAGCAGATGATTTATAGCGAAGAAATTATTTGTGGCAAGACAATTATGGCAGTTTTTGCGTATATGTCTATGTAGGGTAGTGATGTGCGTAACCGTATGTGCATTTTGCAAACCTCATCAGAATAGGCTTGTATAAGCTTGTTTTGCGGGGGTGCGTCATGTCATTTCGGTTGCCTGATAATCCAAAAATCTATATTACAATAGCCATTTTGGCTGGTGTTATTTGGGGCATCATCCGCCCCACATTTTTATCGGGATACGACCTGGCAGGACTTATAGCAAACTTGCATCAATTTTCCCATAGCTTTAACACGTCATATATCGGGTCAGAAAATTTGGCGGTGTCCCTGCTTCGTAATGGACACGTTTTACTTTTGGTTTGGGCTTGCACTGCCATTCCTAAATTCTTCTGGGTGGCGTATCTGCCAATATATATGCGAGCTATGACAGCATCGTTTTCCGTAACTTTAATGGTTCATGCTTTTGGCGTTAGAGGTCTGCTAATGGCTACGGTATTAAACTTGCCACAAAATATACTGGTTTTGGCGGTTTGTGCTTATACCATATGCCATATAAAGCAAGCAAATAAGATAAAATTGGTTGTTATGTGTATTTTTGCGATAATTATTTCATCAGCTTATGAGATTTTTATAGCCCCGCAATTGTTTCTTCTGGTAAGGTAGGTTTATGAGGAGGGTTTTAATGAAAAAACGCATCAAATCGGTTATACCCATTTATCTAACGGGGTTAGCCTTTGTCCTTTATGCTGTCATTGCACCCATGTACACATTTGTACATCTGGGAATCGCATTTGCGGTTGCTGTCGCAATTTATTTCCTAGGAAATTTAGTTTTCCGTGGCAAAGAGATAGATGTGCCGAAAGAATTTGAAAAGTCTGGCGACACAGCCGTTGATAGAATGGTTGCTGATGGGCGGGGATATATGTTACGCCTAGTAGAACTGAAAAACCAAACCAAAAACGAACAGCTAAAACGCCAAATTATAGAGCTGGAGCAAATTTCTGCACAAATATTTGATTTTGTGGTGAAAAATCCTGACAAAGGGCGTAAGCTTCACACTTTTATGGACTACTATTTCCCCACAACCTTAAAATTTTTAGAAAATTATGTTCAGCTTGAAACAAAGGTGGTTAAAGGCGAAAATATCCAAGCCACCATGGATAACATCAAAGATTCGTTAGGACAAATCCAGCAGGCTTTTGAACACCAATTAGATATTTTGTATAAAGATAGTGCATTAGATATTAAAACGGACATTGCTGTTCTCGAAAACATTATGAAGCAAGCAGGGTTGTAAAGGAGGGGGAATATGGAAAAACAAACTGGACTTAAAAATCCTTCAATTGCGTGGGTTATAAGCATTATCCTCATGGTTGCGGGACTTTTTGCTGGCACATTCATAAGTTTTAATAATATGAGAAGTGACGCACAAGCCACCTTTGACCAAGAAATTATGCCAACCATTGGTCTTGCAATGGAATTTGCTTGGAACGTACAAATTATCGCTGGTAGATACCTGACAATTGAAAGTGATGTCATTACGGAAGTTACACAAAACATACAGTCAACAAACGACCCTAGCGAAATTTTTACTTATTATGTAGAACTTAACCGTGGTGTCTGGGCGATTTACGACCGCTTGGCAACGGTGGATATGGTAATGGCAAACCGAAATTTACACGGTAGATACCACGACGATTTTATGGAGCAGGATTTGAGGTTGTCTCAATCTGCTTTCAACCGCACTTCGGCAGAGTTTAATGAAACGCTAAGCAGTGGACTGGGTTTCCTTGTTCGTCCAGTTATTAGCTACTTGCCCCGTTTTGATATTGTTACCCAAAACCCATCACCAACTGCAAGCGGACTTTCTAGTATCATTACCCGAACCCATATTGAAGTAGAGAGGGAGCATAATCAAAATTTGGTCGGTACATGGGATTGGTTCGGTTCTGCTTGGTACACATTTAACGAAGATGGTACAGGAATTTTATACGGAAATATATCTGATGTAGATATAACTTGGTGGACAAGGCATGGCGTGCTTTATATAGATGGTAAGCCTGGATTTTTGAACACTACAGAGCGTCTTTACGAGCTTGTTGGGGACACTTTACGTCTTGTTTCGACAGAAAATGGAGCAGAGCTGACCTACACAAGAAGCAGAGAGGTATTAGCCCAACCAGTCACATATACACCGACCCAAACGGGGACATTAAACCAAGACGCAGATTTGGTGGGTGGTGCTTGGCATTGGGAAAACTTTGATATTCCCTATTGGGAATTCCGAGCGGATGGTACAGGCTTGCTGGCTGGTTTTACAGACATCACATGGCACTCGTCTGACGGCATTGTAACAATTTATGGCGTGCCTGGTTTTTTGGGAGCTGTGGAATATGCTTATAGAATTGAAGGTGACACGCTGTACCTTGATATGTTCGGAGTTGAAATGGTTTATGTTAGAGTGGTTCGATAACAAACCGAGGAGGATAAAATAATGAACAAAATTTTAGCTACAATCTTAATGGGTTTGACGATGGTTGCCAGTAACTTACCAGCTATCCCTGCTAATTATGGGGTTTTGGATGTAGGCAGGCATTTAAGCAATGCCACGGTGCAACACATCGGACAAAACAACGACCAAATGTATTTTGACACAGGAAGCGAAATTTTCGTTTATGTGATGAACTTTGTACCGATGGGGCAGGAAATTGAAGATTATACCTTGCAAGTTTTTAATAATTGGCGGATAGGTCGCCCAGATACCAATAATGGCGTTTTGATAACCATGGCTGTGGAAGAAGGCTTGGCATGGATGGTTGTGGGCGAAGGTTTGCAAAGGTATATGCCATCTTCCGTCATAAACAACCTTTTTGAAACCTATTTTGTAGATGATTTTTTTGCAAGCAATTACGATGCGGCTGTTATAAGTCTTTTTGACGGGGTGATGAATGAAGTTTATCGACATTTCCCTCCGTCAATGCACAGGTATCAGGGCGGGGCAGTGGTAACGCCTATTATGGGTACTGTAAACACAGCACCCCCACCGCAAAATGACGGTGTTGGGATTGGAACAATACTATTTATAGTCATTGCCGTTTTAATCGTTGCTTCTCTAATGGGTGGCGGTGGTCGCAGACGACGCATGGGTCGCATGGGTCGTCGTCGTGGCATGGGTGGTATGATGGGTGGCTTCATGCTTGGTCGTATGAGCAGAGGTGGCGGTTGGGGCGGCTCTGCCCCACGTGGCGGTTCTCCAGGTACTGGCATGGGTTCTGGTTACAGACCTCCATCTGTAGGAGGTGGCATCGGTGGTTCACCTCCACGCCGTCCAGGTGCTGGTGGTTTTGGTGGCTACGGTGGCGGTCGTGGTGGTTATTCCCGTGGCGGTGGCGGTGGCATATCCCGTGGTGGCATGGGTGGCGGACGTAGACGATAGTGAACGCTTTAACCCTTAAAATCATTGCCATTGTCACCATGACAATAGACCACGCTGGTGCAGTACTTTTATCCCACTATATTGGCACTGAATATGTAGGCATCTACCTACTAACCCGATGGATTGGACGCATAGCTTTTCCTATTTTTGCATATCTTATTGCACAAGGGTGCGTCCACACCCGTAGTATGCCGAAATACATGATGCGACTAGGTATTCTCGCCATTGTATCTGAGTTTTTCTTTGACATGGCACTGACAGGCAACGGAACGGTCAACTTTTTAGCACAAACCAACATTTTTTACACATTGTTTTTAGCTGTTGTTGCCATTTGGTTGTATCAATTGTCAAATAAAAAGTGGTGGGGCTGGCTTTTGGTGTTGCCTTCCATGGCGGTTGCAAGCCTGCTTACCACTGACTATGGTGCTTTTGGCGTATTATTCATATTTGTAATTTATGCAATTGGCAAAAACACAAAGCTTTGGTCGGCTGTGGTGCTGGCTGCGGGAATGATGATACTATATTTTCCTATGCTGGAGGCAACACTGTTTGCTATGGTATCAGTTTTGTGTGTTTTAGCATACAACGGCAAGTCTGGTCCAAAAAACCCCGTTCTGCAATATGGTTTTTATGCCTTCTATCCCGCTCATTTAGGGGCATTGATGCTAATTACCTAAAATTTTGTGGGGAA
>Ga0136643_10010363_pt1 | contig 13765 bp, 6 predicted proteins | sample TergutLab28metaG_FD_96883 | JGI IMG/M metagenome (GOLD analysis project Ga0136643, IMG submission 96883) | Labiotermes labralis P1 segment gut microbial communities from Petit-Saut dam, French Guiana - Lab288 P1 (version 3) (version 3) | ecosystem: Host-associated > Arthropoda: Insects >...
AGGTAATTATTGTAAAAATAAAAATATAATACTAGGGCATGCAGGAGGGGTAGGGGGGGGTGGTGGGGTGGTGGTGGGGGGGGGGGGGGGGGGAGGTAGAAACGGAAGTAAAGGGTAGAGACTATTCCTTGTGAAACATGTAAACATATATAGTGACACAATGACACACTATATCACTAAATATGTGCATATCATATATAATGATCCAGTGTGTCGCTGTATCAATATATATGTTTAGATTTGTTTTACACGGAACAATCTCTACCCTCTACTTCCCCTTCTACCCCACACTGTACAACATACCAAGCTCCAGCTATTATGAATAATTTTACATAGTGTAGTATATATAATTATTTGATGTGATTACTCCATTAACACATAGGAGTGCGTAATTTTAATGTTTTAATAATATACAATTGGGAAAGTCAATTTGTACATTTTAATGGCTTTGTATAATACTGTGACTATCAGTGCACGGAATGAAAAAAGTTAAACGTACTTCTTGTAAGTCACACTTGTAGAACCGATGACACAAAAACCTTCCTACTGAGAAACACAAACGTCGATTTAAAAGCGTTTGCACAGGCGTCATTTTGCTTTTGGTATTCACATATTTTTTGGCAACGAGCAATGTTGAATTTCAAAAGGGAGGTTTTGAAGAATGTCCTACAAGTAGTTAGGTGAGAGAATCATCTGTGTGGTGCCAGTGTCTATGATCACGTGTTGCTTTCTTTCAGTCAATATGACACGACACGGATGGGTCGCCGACGCCTCCCCTCCCAATACCGTTACCGCACGCTAACGGTTCGACGCATGACTGGCACAAAAGTCTATGTGGATTTCATCATATTGATTTACGTTTTATCATTACCGCTGCGTAATTATTCTTGATGGACAGGTGAAAGGCGTAAATAAAGAGATACAAACGGGGATCAGCAGCAGGTTGGTTATTTAAGACATGCAACAACATAAAGAGCAATTACAGGGTAATATCCTGGAGGGAAGACACATACTTTAAGATTTTTAGATTTTCATCAACCGCCCTCAGGCCGTGTGTTATGAAGGAACCTGAAAATTTTTTTTGTCTCTTTCACGATACCACCTAGTCTTTGGAGACTAATTAGGTATTTTATTTTCTCCTAAACTGCTACGTTGTCTATTTGCTGCAGGCGTCGCCCAACGGTTCAGCCTGCTTAATTCTGGCTCCTCATCATTCTTGAGGTTTTTCTAGATCACACACAAGGACGCATCACAATCGGTAGGACTCCTCTGGACGAGTGATCAGTTCGTCGCAGAGACCTCTACCTGACAACACACAACATTCACAACAGACCAAACATCCATGCCCCCCGGTGGGATTCGAACCCACAATCTCAGCAGGCGAGCGGTCGCAGAGCCACGCCTTAGACCGCGCGGCCACTGGGACCGGCGAACCTGAAAATGAAGACAGCTTATTACAACGCTGGCAGCTTAATACATAGTAAATGGTGCTGAAATGCAGAAAATCTGCGCTTAAAATATATGCTCCTCTAAGTAAGAATTCCGGCGATCCCGGTGGCCGCGCGGTCAAAGGCAGAGGTCTGCAGCCGCTCTATTGCTGGGATTGCGGTTTCGAATCCTGCTAACGGCATGGATTTTCGTCTATTGTGGCTGTAGGTAGCGGCCTCTGCGACGGTCTGATGACTCGTTTAGAGGCTTCCTAGTGTGTGTCTGATTGGGTGTGATCTAGAAACCTCAACGATGAGCCGACCTACGTCCGACTTGGGCTGCTGCGCCGCAAAGAGAAAGAAGAAAGAACTCCGTCCTAATGTACGAGGGGTTCGCAGAATACTTTGACGAAAAATGTTGCGCTGTTTCCGTTACTTGCCACTTGACTGTTGGCTCAACACGTTACTACTCTAGAACTGAACTGAATTATAGAATATAAAAAAAAATACACCTTTCCTAAATTAATATTTTAATTTTTAACTTTTGTTCAATAAAATTTTAACTTTTGATGTCCTCTACACGTTTCGAACCCGACGGTTCATCTTCAGGAAGGCTGCCTTAAGATGAACACTCGGGTTTAAAAAATGTAGAAGACATAAAAATTAAAAATTAAAATATTAATTTAGAAAATGTGCATTTTTTGGTTTATATTGTACAATTATATTACAATTCACGGTGAAAAACATAAAATTGATCTGAACTATTATTTTCTGCATTCTACTGCCAGGACGTGAACACACGTAACAAATGGTCTGTCAGACAGCAGACGAATCTGTACCAGCACTCTCACAAACTCTTTACTACGAGTATATACGACCTAAGCTTTGTAAAGATACTAGTACATATCTGTCACAGAACTGACATACGTCTTCAGACTGAAAGCGTCTGTGCTTTGTTTCACTCTTACATTCTGGCATTTTGACATCACTCAATGGATAGAACATCAGTTCACTTCGCTTCCTTACATTTATCTATGATGTAATTAATACTGATTAAGGAAATGACCCTTACTTTACAAACTTAAAATATTTAAAACGAAAAAAAAGGGTCATATGCTTTTGTGCCAGTATTGCTCTCAGTAACTAAAAGGAAGCGCTGCTCATTTGTCTGTCAATAATGGGATTGTGGATAGAAACGACGCATTGGAGGGTAAGAGAGAGAGAGAGAGAGAGACGGGGAATGCGGTCACGTGACTAATCAAAGGCACGAAACTGTTAACAATGTCAGCTTCCGATTCTCACAGGACAGCAGAGTATCGATCAGTATCGAACATCAATTCTCGAATAGTGGGTTGTACTGTGAACCGTATACGTTACGGACGGGTGACTACTATTTTCACAAGGTGCCTTTCATTAACACCGACAACAACAGTCAATGTTAATTACTACGTTCGCTGATACCTAACTAGAGCAAGCAATGTGCATGGTAAGTATCAAACACAAGCGTGGCCTGAACACAATCACTATGAACCATCAACTGTTTCTCTTAAATTCTACTTACTATTTTGAAATTCTCTTCCAATCGCCTCGGAGAGAACCGTATGTACTGCACTAGTTATCGCAACTACCGTTCTACGTTCCACATTTTTATGTATATTTTTAACATTTATATATTTTAAATGTGACCAGCCTCGTCGTCTAGTGGTCAGAGTCTCTTGACTACTAATCATGAGGTCCCGGGTTCGATTCCCGGTTCTACCGTGGGAATTTTTCCCGTAGGGGAGGATTCCCGCGGTGACCATGGTCTGGGTAGGTTGGTATAATTTAGGTTTAAGGGCCCTCCTGGCACTACATCTTCCTTTATCACCTCTCACATCATCAGGACAACGTAACTGCGCCTCATGGGCGTCCCAGCCTCAGAAGTCGGTTAAACTCCTGCCATGCCCAGGAGGGAGGACCACGAAGTCCACAAGGACATGTGGTGGCATTGGGGTGGGTAGAAAAAAAATTTTAAATGCTTATTAATGCTTATATTTTAATTATTTTAATGTTCCTTCTTCTTAATTTCCTGTATATAAATATTCCAGTTCACTTACTCAACTATTCTACAAAGAAGTGTCTACTGTTTACTAATGGACTTTTTACACCACGTTAATGACGTATAAAATAACTAAGTTTTACGCAGTACTATTTGATTCTGGTTCCCTGACGTTGATGCCTTGTGGAATGAAACATGTAGGAACGCCCAGTGTTATAATGTAATATAATAACTAAGGAAAACAGTGTGCAGTTTTTGGTTGAACATTTTTAAATCTGTGTTAAAGCAACGACACAGCTGTGTGACAAAGCGCTTAAATTCGCTTCTTCGGGAATTCAAGGTACATATCTACAACAAACCCAGCTGATGTTATTCCTTATGCCTATAAGACGTCTGTTATGTAAAACAGGATAATACCACGGGTAGAATGAACCTGAATTTCCAAATCAGAAATGTTACTTGCAACCGTCTCTCACCACGGAATCTGTTGTGGCGAAATATAAACATCAGCATAGCAAAACCTGTGGGATGTAAAAAATAAGATCCGCGTTTTACTTCGGGCATGTTCACATCCCAGCACCCGAGTTCTTAACCTAAACATGTACTGTAATTCACGAGGAAGAAGCATTCAGGAACTCATGTCTCCCAGTTTACCAAGTAAAAAACTAAAATTACAATATGCAGAAGCATAATTCGACCTGTCGTATGGGGTGTGAAATGTTCCTCTGAATTTCTAGGTAGAAGAGAAATTCAGGGTGTATGAGAACAGCACGATAAGGACAAGGGGGGTGGAGGAGTTGGCAGAAGGTTGAAAAATACAATTATGAGGAACTTTCAACGCATCACTATGACGATCAAACGAACGAGGACGCAATGGGAGGGGCATGTAGAACGCGTGGTGGAAATCTGAAATGCTTACCAAGTTATGGTCGGGAATCCTCGAGGGAAGGACCCTCTTAAAAGACCTAAGCACAGTCTACAGAATAATATTAAAATGGATCTAGAAGAAAGAAACAGAAAATTGTGAACTGGACTTAACCTGGCTCAAGGTGGGCTCTAGTGCTCGACTCACGCAAACAAGAGCCCTTTTAGGTTCCACAAAAGACAAAATTCATCTAAAGGCTACGCGAATATTAGCTTTTAAAATTAGAACTCTGCTTCGTGAAGTTCCTTTTTAGTCAGTCGGTCATTCGACAACTGAGTCCTTCAAGTATAATTAGCGCCGAACACTCACTGCCATTTACTAGATCTCAGTTTAATACAATTCGTGGAGTGTTACCTTCGCGTCTCCTACACGTCTGTGTGTCTTAATGCTTGGGAACCTTTAGGCTCTAGAAACATTAACCAAATTACATCCAATCAAGTCGAATCGTATCTGACTCATTAAAATGCTCGGCTGCATTGGACTCAAACTGTCCAGCGTTACAAGGGGTATACAGGAATTCTATACACAACAAATGCGTCTGCCTTTGCAGGCGCTTACTTAGTCAGGCTTGATTAACCTTCACCGGATTCAATTCCGTTCGTATATCCGCAGGATTTTCGGATCTGTCACACAGACTTTTCACCAACAACTTTTTTTTGCTGCCCACATTCTTCATTTAACCTTTTGGCGCCGGAATTATTTTTTTAATTTTAGCACACTCTGTATATAAAATGCGAATAATACAGGAACCAAATACGTTAGAATTATGAAACAAACTGCATTTTGAAGAGAAAAAAAACGGAGAGTATATACAATGTTTAAAATATTCAGTACCTATATTTGTTGAATAAATATATAAAATGCAACTTTAGAGGTTAACGGTGCGGTACGACCACTATAGTTGACATTAGGCGTCTAAAGGTTAATTATATTCTTGTTTTTAACACAGAGTGGACTATTCGTCTATGTTTACACTGTTGTAGCAAGTGTTACAGTGATTATGTTAAGGGACTAAGATGTCTTTCCCAAGCTTATGGATGGTTTTTTTCACATGTTCCGAACAATGCATAGGTCTGATGACCGTCTGTACATAGGCCGATACTAGTAGCCTCAGAAATCGACAACTGTGGTGTGCATCGCTATTTATTGAGTAAACATATCTCGCATTCTGCTGAACTTAATGTAAACCACAAGAAATTACAGTGGGAAATGAAAAGTATGACCTGCGGATTAAAACACAAAAGCACAGACCTAACAACACAAAAAGCTGCAGAAATAAAGATCCAGAACAAGTGTGAATAAACCCTGTTGGATGGGACTGGGCCAATTACAGTGGAATAAAATACGGCAAACATTACCGGCAATCAAAGACGGAGAATAAATCTAGTCAAAACACAATAATTAGTTCACAGATGAACTACATGTTTCCACCAAATATGGTCATCATCGACTGACTTCAAGAAAGAAACGACACACACACACACAGCTGCACAGGGGTTGAGATCTCAAAGTCTTACATATGTTATTATATGAAAATATAACAAAGGCGGATAGCCGTGGGAATAAAGATGGTACAAATTGCCAATGTGTAAGTCTTTTATTTTTTTTTGAACGACCGAGGTAAAGAAAATAAGGTAAAATAAGAACAGCAATCTTGACCCCTGACGATGGTACCTATAGGTTGTCCAGAAACGTCGGTAAGAAATTACCGCTATTCGCTGGGTAAACAACCCAAAAGAGCGCAGTTCTCATCTACGTCGCGGCGGAAGCCTGAAATCACCTACAGTAAGACAAGTTAAAAAATTGTAAAATTAGAAAGAATGTAGAAGAAGTGCCTACGTTAACTCACGTAGGACCCTAACGTATAATTAATGGCGATGTCAGCACCATCTGCCTGCAATTAATACGACGTCTAAAGCATCACGTCTCAGACTTCCAAGTGCATGTTTGCTTTCCATCTTGTTTTGTTGTGTCGGATCTAACAAAGGATGTCTGCTCGGATTGGGTTCATTCCGCAACGCCGCATGCTCTTCCCTCAAACAGGGTAACCAGAACCTGTCACATCGAGTTACGCACTCTTTCCATGCGTAGCTCTTTCCGGCTACAGATTTATTCGTACAGGGTGATTTTACGATATGACACCACCAGTGATGATATTGGAATAGGATGGAGGGAGCGTCAGAAAGAACTAGAGCAGGCAGCTTCAACGAAACCATAACAGTAGGAGAGTGACAAATGTATACATTGTTCACTATGTCAAAGGAGTGAACTTTCTACATACATATATACATCGCACACATACCAATGAAGCTGCATCTCTTACCCCTTACGGACTGCCAGCCGGTAAACATGTCGGTCGGTCAATTCATGTAAACAAATCTGGTAAAGTGCATATAGTGTTACACATAGATAGATTTGCGTTACATGTAATTAAGAAGTTAAATTTAATATTCAAAGTTTGAAAGATGCAGAAGTGTTTGTTTCGTTCAGTGTTACATGTCTAATATTTTCGAACGAGTAAATACGTACCAATATACACATGAATTCGTAATTACTGTAATCTCCCCCCAAGCGCGACAGCCCCTAGCGGGCCAGGGCCTCCTCACTGTCGAGGATTCGCGATCACATTCAGACACACTATATTCGGTACGACTCCTCTGTACGGGTGATCAAACCGATGCAGAGACCTCTACCGGACAACACACAACACTCATAAGACACAGACTTCCATGCCTCCGCGGGATTCGAACCCGCAATTCCAGCAAGTGAACGGCCGAATACCGACATCTTAGACCGCGAGGCCACTTGGATCAGCCCAATTACAGTATTACGAATAATTATTTTTGTAATTTCAGATTCCAAAGAACTCACAACATAAAATTACAATATTAAAGACCCCAAACATCGAACTCAAAATCCGTCATTCCAGGAGACGACGTTGCTGCCTCTTATGAATACAGTTTTCCTTCGTCTTTCGAGACAATGTTCCATTTCCTGTGCCCTTATGTTTGTATACTTTGCAAACGGTTTGTGAGTTTTGCCCGAAATGCCCTATTTAAGCGAATATAATAATAAATTCTTACAATGAAGTCTCGCCGGTTAGAATTTCTTTGGAATAAATTACAACACACTATTAAATACACGGACCATCATCAAATTCCCATTATCTTGTGTCTACAGTACATTATGTAGTCTTGGACCGTGGATTATGCAACCCTCATGATTACCCTAAATTTACAAGATCTGTCCAGTGGTGCTGTCGAAACTCGCTTGCTCGAAAAGCCATCCACAAGTGCTGACATAACGCATATCTAAACACAATGTAAGCTTGTAAACTAACCTCTCAGGCAGGGGGTTCGATATCTTTCAGATATACGTGCATGTTAGTTATTGTATTCCAACTATACGTATTAAATGGCAGAACAGGTGGCTAATACTGGCTACTCGAACAGAATAAATGGTGGTCCACACAGAAAAATAATTACTAAAAATTGCGGCGTAATGTTACGCAGAATTTTATTTAAATGTAATGAGGCAATGTTTACTAGGTCTACGTAAAGATTCTAACTGTTTGAAAGGACTAATTGCTTTATTTAGAATGTTCAACATTAATTTCTGGAATGTAGCGGCCCAGAACGTACACGTTAAGAGGGAGGTCAGTAGCATATAGCATGGTAGTAGGAAGAAAGATAAGAACACAAAAGTAGAGAGTGAGATGGATTCATATGTGAAGCAGGATAGACAGACGGCTGAAGAGTGACAGAAGCAGAGGTTAGCATAGAATATGAGATGCTGCATGTTAGTACAATGGGGATTTTAGTTTTAAACACGTTTTTCAGTGTCAAATTTAATAGGGTTTTGAAGTTTGCTGGGACACTCAAAATTCGGGAATTTGACACTTTTTCGAGATGCAAATCAAGCGGGGGTGGATACCGTGTTAGTTAAGGTAGCACATTAAAATTGTCCGGTAGAAGACTCTCATACGGGGTTTACAAATATTACGTTAAGGGATACCGCGTCAGTCATTAGGAACCAATGGGAAGATAGAATACAATAATCTGAAGTTTTGGACCTATTACGAGATTTCTAGATTTACACAGGACCAAAATTACTAGTTAGAAAAATTAGAGCAGGGGGGCTTTTTGAACAAGGAAACCAGCTTTGCTTACCGAGGAAAACGACACAAGATTTTCGTTTTTTTTAGAGGAAGGACACGAGATTGCACCACTCCTAATTTCGGCCAGATATACAGATTTATTTCTCTAATTAGAAATTAATAGTGTTACTACGGGGGGTAAAAAGTAAAGTGATGATGTTACAGGCCTGGTGTGGCCCAGAGGGTGGGTAGAGGTATAGCTCTACTCTTCCATTACCGCGGCACTAGAAGGGGGTGAGTGGTCAGCAGCACGCCCCTACCGCACTTTACCACGGGGAAAGAGCCGGTACCCATTTTACAGGAGGCTGGGTGGGCTCCAGGGCCGGTCTGGACGGGCGGAAAATCTCATCCCCACCGGGATTCGATCCCGGACCGTCCAGCCCGTAGTCAGTCGCTATACCGACTGAGCTACCCGGCCCACACTACGGGGGGTACAGTGTTAAAATAAGTGTGTTAAATTGGATTTAAGTGGTCATACTAAATTTCGGAACTTATAAATGATTATTATTTTACAAATTTTAATGTGCAGTGAAGACGCTACAACGAGGCGATCTGTGTTACCTTTGTTTCATATCAGCAAAACATGTAACAAATTAGCGCTTAATGACTAGTAATAAATCATACAAAAGATACTTCAGATTATCAACTAAAACATAAATCGACTTAATGTTTCTTCTTTGCCAATTCCACTACACCCAAACTCCCACGTTTGTTTCTATAAATCTGGTTTCGTGAGAAAATACTGAGTGTAGACGGTCATAAGGTCTTAAATATTAGCAGGCTCTTAAAAAAAAGTCTGTTAGACGAAACTGTGACACAATTATTTTATATTTGTATGGCGAGAAAATGTTGGAAGTTTTGGTACGTGAAACAGTGGTTCTGTATGAGATGAAAGGGCTGTTATGTGCCTTCACACCGGTAACAAGAACAAACCGACAATATGAGAGCGTTCTGTGACGCAACGCCATGCAGAGTGTTAGAAATATACAGAGGTTTCGAAGAAACATGGTGCCGCCGTCTTGGAAGCAGAAGACTGTCCTACTGTGTGAAGACTGGGGTAGCAGGTTCTTCCGCACTGCTGGTAAATTTATACCAGACCGCACGGCGTCACTGCCGAGAGGACCTCTAACTTCACGATATAAAGAACTCCATCAATGTCTACAATAATTGCTTTTTTTTTTTGGAAAGATTATGTTGGAGAAAATTCTTATAGTGAATTTTGAAATACGTTTAACATTCCAAAACAAAACTTCATCCCTGACGCTCTAGACTCTCCTCCTCCCTTCCACTGTCACTGTGCACTGACGACCTTCTGTCTCATTCTCTCTAACATTATCGAGTAGTTGCTATAAATCAAACGCCGACGTTTCACTTCCGACATATTAAACACCTACCTCAATATGTATGACAGCAGTTGAATGATTACATGAATACAACCGGGACATTCCTCTGAAACTCAACAGGGAAAACTCTCTTTCACGCAGGAACTCTTACGATCACAAACACAACTTCTTACAGACAGAAGTAAAAACTTAAAAAAAAAAAATGTTAAGTTGAAAATCAATTTGGGTTTCATGGAAGTTTCACTTTTCGAACAACGAACAATGCTGTAGCCCCCTCCTTCAGATGGCACAGTTCTGAAGGCAGAAATGAACAAATACATAAAAAACATCTTATGTATATTGAACCGTGCAGCATTGTGATAGTTGAAGAATAAGAGACCAACTTGATGTCACTAGTTATTATGCTTAATTTCACTTCTTCTATGCTCAACATATTGTGCTTCAGCATGCTACACGGATACCACCCCAATCCAGCCACACCGAAACTCCAATACACGTCGAAACAAGAACACACGACCAATGTGATGATACAATAGAAAAGTCGCAGGCTCCTGATGATGGATGTATTAATGTCTGAAACATGTTGTGCATAGAAAAAGTGCAATAAAGCATAATAACTAGTGACATCAAGTTGGTCTCCTATTCTTCAACATGAAAAACACTAAGGCGAGGAAACGACATAACATACACACATACTCACATACTCTCAGTAACACAGACCTAAGTGTGTGTCGTCAACTGGCTCAAACACGCACACACACACACATCGTCCTCGACATCAGTCACCATATGAGGTAGATGACCGCAATCTAGTGTTCAGATCATGGACTGTCATTACACGGATTGGGTGTCGTTTTTATTTACATATTTGACACGACGGTTTGCCTCACAAATGTCTGCAATATCGTATCGACAGACTGATTTTGAAATTAAAGCCGACGATATAAAACAAGAAAAATAATCGCATTCAATGTAACCTACAGCTTTTACATAGTTTTAGGAACATGTTTCCATATCGGACCAAGTAACAGAAATGGTACAGTTCTCCCTGTAACGTGACATGAGTCACACAGAGGGGGCGTACTCAGTCCAAACCTTGGTGCTGGTTGTGAGTGGCTATTCAACACCGAAACCCCAACCGCTTTATCCCCGGTAAAGTTCTCGGTGCCTACTGCAAGAGGCTACGTGGGTCCTAGAGACGGTCTGGACGGACTTTGAAGAAGATAAAATCGCTTGCTCCCCCACGGGTTCGAAAGCTTGACCATCTAGCCCGTAACGAGTCGCTAAGCCGACTGCGCTATCCCAACCCACATCGGAACAAGTGCGTAATAAAATCTCACATATTTTCAACAGGTGTAAACTCATAATAATTTCCAAATCTTTAACCATCATTTTTAAAATACGACGTCCTCAAAACCTGAACACTAACGCATATAGTTCACTTTTACTCTTAATAAAAGTCCAACCAGATGCAACAGTATGCAGATATTCATTTACTGCAAAGTCACTCTACATGTTTCGGGTGTCACAGCACCCATCATCAGGAGTACTAAAAACTGTAACCGCAGCTTCCGGTACAGGTCATAATACTGGTACATGGAAGTAGCTGTACCAGTATTATGACCTGTACCGGAAGCTGCGGTTACAGTTTATAATACTCCTGATGATGGGTGCTGTGACACCAGAAACATGTATAGTGACTTTGCAGTAAATAAATATACGCATACTGTTGCATCTGGTTGGATTTTTAGTAACGCTGAATTACGATGCACGGAAACATGAGCTTAAAATTCACTTATACTCTTTCGCAGCTCTAAAAGTTCACCAGCCCCAAGACACAGCCTAGTCTTAACACAAGTTTGAAGGAAAGAGTACCGGCACTTTCCAACATCTGTTTCGATGGACCTAAATCAAATTTCCTATGGAGAGGTTACAGGAGGGACGCTCGTAACTTCCTTACTAATACCAAAGCACACAACAAACTTCTCCCTCTTACAACCCCTTCATACAGCCTATAACCCATTATGCTGGAGAAAACTCGATGCGTCACCTTACGACTGCAATATTCGTTTCATACTGTACTGCTAACATGCACTTCACGATAACAAACTGACAGCTCTAAAACCACATCCAGCACTCCTCCTCACACCCGTCAAGTATTGTTCTCACTTTCCACAATTTCAATTAACAGAAGCACACAATTTTCATTTAATTACAATAATATTTTTTAACTATTAAATAAACTCCTACATATTTCGAACCTTACTGGTACTCCATCATCAAGGAGATTTTGTTCGTTTTGTACAAAATAGTAACTAAACAATATTTTTGATCTGTTACATGTGTGGAAGAACTGGTGGGATTCTTCCGTGTATAGTGAATATGTGTGGCGAACAGAACCGTTAAACGAATGTTAAAATATAAACATATAAATATATAATAAAATGTCCAGTACTTGTTATTTACTTTATATATATAATTAATTTATACTCTCCTTTATATATTATAAACAACAATATAACATGTAGGAGTTTAGTGTTTTTATAAATGTTATTGTGAATTAAATGACAAATTGTGTGCTTTTATTTGTGGAAACTGTGAGAATTGAATTAAAACGCGCGGAATGGACAATATAAAATACATATATTTTTCAACTTCTATGGAACTCAAATGTTCCTGATCGTCGGATTTAAACACAAGAGGCTACCACTTGAACCTGTCCTCTCAGCCACAGTGAATCCAGCCTACACAGCCCTACATTGTTGCTGTAAGTTTCATTTCAGCATTGTCCAACACTGTAAAATAGCTGGCTCCCTTCAGGTTCCCCCACCAAAATTATGTGCATACTTCTTACCTCCCCCATACACGCGCCTTATTCACTACCCATCTCACTGCTTTGATTTCATTATTGTAATACTGTAACCAGTTGTCATATAATGCAGAGTGTGAAACCTCCGTTAATTAATTTTTCTCCTTCCAGCTACTTCCTCTCTCCAAATCTAAAGTTTCCTTTCACCACACTTCTTAAAATCACCCATCGCTCTGTCGGTCCCTGTTTACCACAGGTCAAGCCATTCGTCCTTCCGAGTGTTCGTTTGTCGTTTTAGAATAAAAAAATTACGTGACCAATAATTTTTATTTTTTATCACACAAAGTCACGAAGTCTTCAGTTACAGAATTTCCTTCTTTCGAGTTTGTAACAAAACACGATATTTCGCAGAAAAATAACAATTCTGTGATCTGTAACCGCGATAGACTATTCTAGGGTTCCAAATATCATGTCTCCGTTCTGATGGCTGAAAGTGTATGGGTGTTACACATTCAAACGCATATATTTCGGTCCGTAGCGAATACGGCTGTGCACGCCACGTGGAAGTACTGTACTCATAATGCACGCAGGCTTACAGATCTTTCAGAAATGATAAAAAGAATTACACTCTTTAGTTCTCTACGTGTTCGTTCAAACTTGTCGGTTTTCAGTGTGTTATTTTACGACGCCGTAAATTGCTGATATTGTGTACTGTTGATGATACACGGATAAGTATGGAGCACGGGTGAAATTATGACAGGGATACACCGAAATACTCGGAGAAAATCATATCCTCGTGCCACTTTGGTCACCACTAACCTCACGTGAAATGGCCTGGGATATTGCCCGGGCCTCTGGTTGAGGTGGTCAGCGACTAACAGCCCGAGCCATGGCACAGCCTCCAGTCTCGAACCCAGCGCAGACAACATAGGTGTACTAGATACATAGAACTATAATTTTGCCTGTTGTTTTGTATGGGTGTGAAGCTTGGTCACTGACATTGAGGGAGGAAAGGAAGCTGAGGGTGTTTGAGAACATGGTGTTGAGGAGAATATTTGGACCTAGGA
>Ga0136643_10010366_pt1 | contig 13764 bp, 7 predicted proteins | sample TergutLab28metaG_FD_96883 | JGI IMG/M metagenome (GOLD analysis project Ga0136643, IMG submission 96883) | Labiotermes labralis P1 segment gut microbial communities from Petit-Saut dam, French Guiana - Lab288 P1 (version 3) (version 3) | ecosystem: Host-associated > Arthropoda: Insects >...
TGTCACCCGGTGGCAGTGATTATTTTACATGTATACAAAATATGAAATTGGTTACTAATAAATTTAAGTCGGGAGGGCTACATGAGAAGCATGTAGTGGCAACTTGGAATCTTGGGAACCATCGCAGCATTTGGTTATAGACACAGGGACACCAAGAAAAACCTGCGTCGAGGTGGCCGGTCGCAGGACCTTCCGAACACTGACTTCTAGCCAGCAGTCCGACATCTAAAGTAAAAAACAGCAATGCACAAATAGTACAACAAATACACATAAGATGACAACAAATTAAATTAAGGATGGACGGTAAACGCTCTGAGGTTTTAAACATAGGATCTCAGTGAGAAACGTAAGTGGTAGGTGTCACATCGAACATTCGCTGACGAGAACTCTTCTGTGTGCAGCTGGAAAACAGTTATGTTCCTTGCGTCTTGTGTTTCACTGCGCTATCTAATCTGTGTACGTACCTCATTGTTCCAGTTACTATTCAGCTGACTCGAGTTCCGACGTTGCAATGTCTTTTGTTTCACATCTTTGTAATGTTGCTGGCATGGCGTACATAATAAGACGGAAGACGCACCTGTTTTGTGGCTGGAGTATAGATTTCTAACATCGTGAAAATCGGTCTTTGTACTGCAGGCGGTAAAATATGCTACACTAATTCATGTTCCGCACCCCACTCCATTCATTACGACGCTGCTGATGTAATATTGAACGTGTTGCTTCATACTTTGCTGCGGTAAACATGCCTTTCGGCACTGCGTACGTCCAGAACTGCATAACAAAAATACGCGGCTCAAACACCACCTGAGGCACCCGTTACCATAATTTTTTCAAGTTTTTCCCAGTACACCGTACTTACGGAACAAAAATGGGATAATATACGCAAAGGCCGATTCCGGTGGCGCACGGCCACCGGGATCAGCGTAGGTTTGAAGCCTCTCGATTGCTGTTATCTCGGCTTTGAATCCCGCTGAAGATGTGGATGTTCGTTGTGTTTTTTGTTTATTGTGTAGGTAGAGGCCTCTACGACAAGCCGATCACTTGTTGAGAGGAGTCCCACCGGGTGTGTGTCTAAATGTTGTGATCTATAAACCTCAACAATTAGGCGGCTTCGGCCCCAGTTTGGGCTGTTGCGCCATTGAAAAAACGAAGTATATATTTAAAAAGACATAATCGCTTGCTTTCCAACGCTTTCTCCTTCTCCATACATATCATCTTATCATATCGTGTAACTAGCTCTCAACAGAGTTCATCTTGAGAAGCTGACAGTTTCTCATCCAGTGCGGTAACTTCCTCTTTGTACGGAACCAAATTATTCATCGCCATGATAACAACAGCCTACTACTCGTCCATTTACTGTATCGGAAGAATACATCGTCGTAAGGGACATATTTACAACTCAATTTAACAATAGGAAGCGTAAGGTCTTGTTGGATAAAAGGCCTTGCTTCGAAGAACTTCGTGACTCCACTTTCAGGGCAGAAGAACTGCACGACCACAAGACCAAACTATTATTATTATTTATGGTTGTAAGACCTCCAATATGACGCAATTTAATATTATTTTTGCATCTACCCGTAAGAGTTCCCAGTGGCATTTTCTACTGAGGTCTTCAGGCCTATTTTGAACGCATTTCTCGCCCCTCGTGGGCCGGGATAGCTCAGTGGTCATAGCGACTCGCTACGGACTGAACGGTCCGGGGATTAAATCTCGGTGGAGGCGAGATTTTCCGCACCCTCCAGACCTGCACTGGGACCCCCCAACCTCCTACACAGTAGGTACCGGGTCAATCCCGCGGGTAAAGTGGCGTTAACCACCCACCCCATCTAGATCCGAGGTTAAAGAAAGAGTATAGCTATATTTCCCCCCTATGGGTCTTCGTGGCCTTTCTAGGGTGACCTTTACCTTTACGTAAACCTTTACCTCTACCTTTCTCGCCTCTGTCATGCATGTCACATTTCTGCCTATCCCAGATTTCTTGTTTTGATCACTCTTATCGTGTTCTCTGGTAAACAGTCTCACCCGGTCACATGATCCCATCAAATAACCGTAGAAGCGAAACATCGAAAAATGTTGCGCTGACGAATGTTTCAATGGCCGTGGTATTATCAACGTAAAATTCAAATATTCTGCACAGAGGCTAACAACAACACAATCAACTGAATATTTAACAAACACGAAACTTACCTCTTTGTGGTAATGTTGCCGGATTCTGCATGAATCTGAAAGAACTGACTGTCATATTTTGCTGGATCCAGAGAGTATCTGATCGCATGTTCTGCATGACGACCTTCCACAGCTGTCACTCTGGCCACTGGAACGCCAGATGGAGCTGCCAAATAGATCCGTGGTTCATGCTCCAATGGAATAAAGCGAAGAGTATCTGCGCAAAGAAACACGGCAATTAATTGTGCGCCGTCCGTAGGTATATGAAGTGGCAGCTTTGGTTATGTACCATAGGATACAGCTAGCATCACGTCGTACTCTTAGCTACAACAAGCGTCAGTGTAAAGGTGCAACAGTAAGGCTGCAGGCTTGTATTTTACAGGCGCCCGGCTTAAATATTTTTTTGGGACAGAGATTATATTTTTTTAAAAATTATTTTAGTTCCTTCAGTCTCTCTACGAAAATTCTGGGAATAATACCAAAATTTGATCCATGTAATGAAGACAAAAACATTTTAACGAGAAATGTATTCAAGCCACAATATCAGCTCCTGGATGCCTCGTAAAATAAAAAACACAAGTAGATTGTGTATTCTTGCAGGTCGTTTCGAAAGTTCCTAAAAACATTCTGCTTCCATCTTCAAATTGAACTATGGAGGCAGTATATTCAACCGAAAGATAGGTTTATACCTTACCAAAGAACACGTTATCAAAACCCAGAAGACAAGAGTTTTCACGAACTTTATAAAAACTCCAGTCTCCATACAGTAGCAATATATTTAAGAGCAGGTATTCTTTCTCTTTACGGAGATAAAAACATCAACTCCCTCAACGGTATTTGATACTGTGACCCTCTGAGGTCCGTGATTAAGCTGAGTCATATTTAAAGATCAGGTTCGTACCGCGCAGTAAACACAAACCGTCTCAGACATAAAACCAGCCAGTTAATGCCATATACGGAAATAATCACTGTTTGTTCTGAGATCTATACAGCACATAAATACATGCCATGGAAAAAAACGTTGAACTTTTTAATTTTTAAGTTTTGTCATTCCGTTGTGTTAGATTCATAATAAAAACAATAAACTGCTGTAAACACAACTGGTGTATGTTTATATCTTTTAATGCTGCAGCGTGTTTCAGCCTCAAATGGCCATCTTCTGGTCAGCGATATAAAATAAACAAAGGGAAATATATACAATTGTAATTATGTTTACAATTCACATATCAATTTTACGATTTTTTTTAAATACACGTTGCTCTGCCAGTCAGATCGTATAAAATAAAATAAAATAAAAGTTAAAAAAGTTACTTGATTGTATCAAAATGTTTGTGGATTGTAGTGATGTAGCTTGATGTAGTACATGACCGACAGTAGAGTCTTTATGAACTGATGTCTTGCAGGTTTTTGTTTTATTTTGGGTTAGTTGCGCGAGTTTGTTTTGCTTCGTTTTGGAAGGTTGGCTGTAGATACTTGTGTCTGGATGGGACTGGTATTTAATGTGTTGCCTGTACAACCGTTAGCAAGACACGAACTGCCAGTACGGACGTGCTAGTGTGACAAGGTACGACAATATCATCCACAAACGTTTTAAAACTATAATTTAAGTTTTTTTATAATTTTAATTTAATTCAGTTTTATTTTATACAATTTTATTGAGACAGTAACATGTACTCTAACATATCTGTAATAATAAAATTCCAATTCTAAACATAATTACAATTATGTTCGTTTACTTTTATGTATTTTATACCACTTGTAAGGTAGAAATGTATTGGCACATTAAAGATATAAATGTATAATATTTGTATTGATGGCATTTTATTTCTCTTATCAGAATTTCTTAATGTTAAACCTGGTAGTGCATACAGAAAACACTAAGCTTTGAAAGGCTAATCATTTTATAACACATAAAACTGAGAGAGAGAGAGAGGGGGGGAGGGGGAGAGAGAGAGACGTATGAATTAATAGAAGAGTAGACAAATGGAAAATTTATGGAAGGGTTGGGGATAAAAAGCATAATTTTTTTTACAAGTTCTCCACGCTTCGCCCATTTGTCCGTTTGGAAGGAGCAGTATGGAAATGAAGACACCAGAAGGGTGACAAGCAGAAGTTTCAAATTAAGGACCACAGAATTCTGATTTGCGACTAATGCTAAAATACACAGTTTGGAAAAAGTAATCTGGTTTTAGAATAAGATCGTCTGGGAACGTCCCGCGACGATTATCTCGACGAGTACTTTATCGGTTGTCTTCTATCTTGAAGCACATGTTGAGATGGGTCCATGGTTCCAAGTCTTGCATGTTTGCCGTGCTGCCTTCCCGATTTAAATACGCCAAAATTAATACCGCTGCTCTAAATACCACAAAATTATCTTTACGAAATATGCATTTCTAACACTTACCGATAAATTAGCATTTCACGATCTTAATTTCAAATATTACTCTCACCATCTTGTCGTTTTCACTTACATGCTAATCCTAATTCATACCTCACAGAGAACACAACCCATGTAAGTTATAAATGCCCACAGGCTAATGCTGTGCATAGAGTAATATGTATTTACTCTCAAAATCAAACGGAAGAGATAAATTACACCGTGTGCCGAAATGCAGTACCTCGATCAAACGGCAGGTGGTATATATTACCGTTGGGATTTAAATTGTTAATTTCATCCCCCCACTTACATGTTGCACCATTTATACGCTGTTTTTGTGAATGAATTACACGTTCTCCAGTATAATTACAACCACCGCATCTGCAACGCATGATATTCCTTTACCGTAGCAAATAAGAGATTTTACAATCCGAGGTTCATAAACGTGCCGATCCCAGTGGCCGCGTGTTCTAAGGTGTGGGTCTGCGGCCGCTCGCCTGCTGAGATTGCGGGTTCGAATTCCGCTGGGGGTATGGATGTTTATCCGATGTGAGTGCAGTGTTTTGTTAGGTAGAGGTCTCTGAGACGGGCTGATCCCTCCTCCAGGGAATCCTACCGTGTGTGTGTATGTTTCATTGAGCGTGACCAGGTGCAACAATAACCTCTACACCTACAACGAGTAGGTAGAAAGGGGTCAAACTAAGAAAGAAATGAAGTTTCAGATATCTGTGCCCAATAAGAGTCTGAGACGTGACGCCGTGTAGTATGGCAGATAAGTACAAACGTTTCGGAAGAGCCGGCTGCCTTAATCTCTAGGTTAGAAGAGCTGGAATTTCAAACCAACTATACCTTCTACACACAGAATAAGACAGAAATCTCAAGTCATCGCCTTGATAACCTAAAATCTCACAAACAACTAGTCACTATATAATGTTTACCATATGCACTAAAGCGTCTAAATCAGGAGTCAACAAACTTTACGGTATTAATTATCCATATGAAGTTTCAGAACTTATTTCTGGCCCATGTACGAGGCAGGTGCAAGCCTAAAGTAATCTGTATTTCTCGAACAGTAAATAATAAAATAAAAGGTAAAAGGTAAAGTGATCCCGTTACAGGCCCGGTGTGGCCCAGAGGGTGGGTAGAGGTATAGCTGTACTCTTCCATGACCGCGGCACTAGAACGGGTGAGTGGTCAGCAGCACGCCCCGGCCGCACTTTACCCCTGGCAACGACCCGGTACTCATTTTACAGGAAGCTTGGTGGGCCCCAGGGCCGGTCTGGACGGACGGAAAATCTCGTCCCCACCGGAATTCGATCCCGGACCGTCCAGCCCATAGTCAGTAACTATACCGACTGAGCTACCTGGTCCGCTAAAGAATAAAATCTCAATATAAAATAAACTTTTTACTTCATAAACGACTACAAGCAACTACTAGTTTAATACTAAGTGGTGAATATTTCAAGAAAGGACTCGAAGCTCTGACGTTTATTTAAATAGCTGTGAATATAATGCCTTTAAAATTCTCATTACAAAACATATGTAAAGCTTCTTTAATTGAGCGCCGTGGGCGCATAGTAACGGGATGACAGGTGCACATGTGCCCTCGGGCAAGGATCTGGTGACCCCTCGTCTAAGTAATCAAACAAAATCCCTCCTTATCTATTTATAATCATAAAACTTCCAACACAAGGTTTCTCGTCTGTAGTTGCCCTGTAATCTAAACTCCCCAATTTACTCTGATATTCTCTTTTTAAGACTTCTGAATGAGCCAATATTTTAATGCTGTTATACCCACAGAAACCGGGCTTAAAATCGATCGACAGGAGAGCATAGCAAAGTCTGGTGACTGCGGTGTTCCTCTAAGTCAAGGAGATGACTCTAGAGAGACAGATTTAAGAATCCATACACCTTGCTGATGTCATATTTTAGTTTCGGGATCAGCGTTCTTGGGTGACCGTTACAAAGAATGGGTTGAGGGTTGGTGGGAGAAACTATGGCTTGAACCATATGAAACTCGTTTACCTTGTCAAACAGAGTAAAGTGTCTACATCAGCCAAACTCGACGTTTATCTCGCGTAAAATAAAAAAAATTCTCAGATGTGGGCTGAGGGAGTCGGAAAAGAAGAAGTTGGAACAGACGCGTTTCTGCTACATTTCCCCAAAATTGGACTTCACCTAAAGGAACTGGAATGGAACTGTACGGTACAGACAATCACGAGAAAGGAAACGGAGGACAATTTAGTGCAGTAGAGTATTTCAAAACTGAATCGGCATGCGTCAGTTTATGCAGTCGCGAGTTATTATATACTAGAAAAAACCTTCGTTGATATTATGACACGAAACTGTAGAAAAGAAATGTCGCCAAACACATAATACCAATATACATAAAACGACAGAAACACATAAAACCAATATACATTAAACAACAAAAACACATAACACTAACATACATTAAACAACAGAGACACATAATACCAATATATATTCCACAACAGAGACAAATAACACCAATATACATTAAACAACAGAGACACATAACACCAATACATATTCAACAACAGAGACACATAACACCAACATACATTAAACAACAGGGACATATCTTTCAGTAGAAAACTGGCTAAATGTAACTGTTCGTGAATCAGTTATCTGCCTCTTGGACACAAAATGGGGAATGATAGATGCACACATTTCACTTCTACATATTATTTGGACATTACAACCACGCACTTTGCACGTTTCGTGATACTCAAGGGCATATAATTGTAAATAATTTGAAAAATCAAAGAAAGGGGCGGCATTAAATTCTAGAACAATTTCCCCGACACTTAACTGGGCTTAATCCACTAACTGTACACAAAACATTTGAAATAGATAGCTAACATCTCTTGCTACAATTGTCACAGAACACTCCGTCCATTGACCCCAGACTAGACTTCAAATCACGATTGCATGGAATTTGCAACGTATCCATCTCCAGCTTCAGTCTCCACCAATACCTCTCCATTGCTCAATTTTTATACGTTAAATAAGGTTGTCACTACATATCAACTACGGAAATCTGTCTTTCGCAATTGCTGCCACTTCGCAGCCATGCAACTTACAGGATCCTTCAATTATCCCGAAGAATCATTCCAGCCTACATTCTTAAAAGTGACAGTGATTTGTTATGCCGGAATGTGAACTCCGGCTTTGATGTGTATTTGTACGTATTAATTTTGTGTGTGTGTGTGTGTGTGTGTGTGTGTGGAAAAGTGTGACTTTTTCGTTAAAAATCACGGTTATGCTACTGCACCCCGTGGCCAGCAGCCCCATTTTCACTGTTAATGCTGTAATTCTTTACTAAGAGTAACTGTGCGTTATGCGGTAGTTCATGGCGGCGCCTATGAAGACTACTGTAGTCTGCGACGTCATTCGGTGTAGGGCGGCAGATACGTACCGACGTTTTAGAGAAACCTGCTGTCCTGTATTCTGAATAGAAGAAGTGTCTCCGAATTAACGTGCACAGAACAACAGATCCTGTCACACGGATTAGTTAATTTCCTTGTAAATTCTGTTTGGATTAACCGGAAACAAAGTTGAAATAAATGTTTCTGAAGTGTTCTTCCGTGGAACATCTCTTCCGTTACACGAAAAAACAAGCAGCAGTCTGGAACCAACTTATTTTTAAAGCGTTCGGAGAAACTCGTCGCCATTCAGTTGATGATACAGTTGTTGGTGAAAAAGTTAAAGACTAGAAGCGTGTTGACACCGTGTGCAGACCCTGGGGGGAGGGGGATAGGAGTGTAGTGACAATGCTTGCATGAGAATGATGCTGGACAAAATTCAGCAGCCACCAAAGAAAATTCATAGTCTATGTCCAGATAATTCGAAAGACAATGTCCCCTCACAGCACAGTTCACATGCTATGTACTGTATATGTATGTGGCATATTTGCTTCATGGAGCTGATAAAATACAGAATACATATTACAGCATTGTAAAGTAAAATAAGGCCTTGAAACAGCTGGTAGTTTCTGGTATTAAACACCACTCCTATTAGGGGTGGAGGTATAGTCCCATGCATTCTTAACCTTGACCTAAGTGGGCATCAGAACAAGCTTAACAAGAACAAAAAGCATCGGTTAATAAGGAAGCTGGTTGGGTCCCAGGACAGACTTCAATATTTTTGGAAAGACAAGAAAGAAACCTTTGCTTCTGCTGGGAATCGAATTCTGATTCGTAAATTATCCGGCCAGTAGTTTATCCATTATATCATCTGAAATAACCATCGAAAACAAAAGTCATAGCTTTGTCTCCCACTTGTTCCACACTTGCACAAAAGCCCTTAGCAGGACTCCATATATCTTCTATGCTACTATCCTCCTTTTCACTCCACCTACAGGCTACTTCTGGGATATTTTCGTCGTTCATTCTTCTCCTCGCGTGATTTGTCATTTTTTGTAAAGACAGAGATAACATAACCCTCGGAATCATTGGTAAATTTCTGCCATAGTACAGGGCATCACTTCCCAGAAGACAGTGATCACTACTGACTTGTTTTCGAGGCCCGTATTTTGTGATAAAATACCTATTACGTTGATGGGACAGTCGTCTGACATTGCTGACAAGTGAATCATATGTTGTTTAGTACTGCTATTGCACATGTGTCTCAAAGTTGTCTGACACTGCTGGCTACTGCAAAAGTGACTCTAAAGTTGTTAGACATTGCTGACTGTTGCAAATATGTCTCACAAGTTGTCTGACACTGCTGGATACTGCAAAAGTGGCACAAAAGTTGTCGGACATTGCTGCCTATTGCAAGTGTGTCTCACAAATTGTCTGACATTGCTGACTATTGCACAAGTAGCTCACAAGATGCAGATATTCCTGGCTACTACATAAGTTGCTCATAAGCTGTCTGGCACTGTGGCCTACTGCACGAATAGCACACAATCTGATATAAATGACTAGAGCACAAGTGGCTCACAAGCCCCCTCTATTTCCTCTCAGTTATACTGGACTCTGTGACGCGGTTCAGTACATACCCATCGCAACACGACCTGCTCAAAGGGATGTGAGTACAATGTTCAGAGTAAAAGAAACCCACGGCCATTATTCCCTGCCTATTGTGTGTTTGTTGTTATTCTGCTTTAACTTGACTCATTTATTTTCGAATCTTACCAATTCTTCAATTGTTATGCAGGTATTGTTCGTCGTAATTACTGAATGAACAACGAAATCTAACGAACAGCCTTACGTGTCTCTAAAATAACACGTAAACTTTCATTATTAGGCTGTCAATGCACGTCTTGCAGTTATTCTAAAGTAATTCAATTTCAAATGTTTTCAGCGCTATTATTATGCGTCTTATCCTTCCGCTGCAGTCAGGTATTCTCCGCCCACAACAGGAAGCAATAAACCAAGAAACAAAATCAAACGAAACGAAAAACTTCAGTTATTAGCTTCGAAAGAGGGAATAATAAATTAGTAATTTCGAAAGTATGTGGGAGTGTTGTGACTAATTAAATGTAATATTTCAGAATCTGCCTGGGGGGAATGAGGAAAACCACAAAACGTCTGTCATGGTAGTCTGTGTCCAAGATGAGATTCGAAACACTCTCCTGCCGAACACAGGTTAGAAGTGCTGCCGCTAAATCGGCTTTGCTGCTCGTATAAAATGCTTAAGGTCTACGAACGAACCACAGAACTATATACATAAGCACAACGCTTCCTGTCATATCGTTATGTATGTCTGTCTGCATGAGAGGTAGTAGTTACAGATATGAGCAGATGATTACGGAGATGAAAGGCAGTGTGACAGTACCTCCGCTTGTGTGCGTTATCAACCCTTCGTAAAATAGTTATCTCTAAATAGCAGTTACGTTTATTCTACCAATTTGACTTATCAAAACAAAATTTTGAAGGTCAAGGTGTGCAGATCGACATAATTGCAAGAGCGTCTTATTTGAAGGGTCATCTGTGGAAACTTGAGCTTGAGTTTTGAGCTGGCAAATGTTACAGATTCATACTTCAGTGGGTTTTATACTACGTACAGGTACAAATTAACAGACACCTCAGATAATGATGATGATGAAAATAATGCCTTCAGGTCATGTCTTGGCGGCAATCCGGCATTTATCTGATGGAGTGGGGGAACAGATCAGGTTCAGGTACCGATAATGCTTCAGACGTCTCTTCGCCGGTACTCGTTTCGAATCTCTACACGGTCTTAGGCATTTTTGACTGATGCCTATTGTTTTCGTCGTCGTCTGTCGTGTTGATCGCAGTCCATCCAGGCCAGTCACACGAACGTTGTTCGATTAGGCCACGTACTTGTGGGTTTTCCCCGGGGGTAAAGCGGCCGGGACATTAAGCTGATGAACCAGAATAGCTAGTGTCGAGGTTAATGAGCGGAACTATAGTTCTTAGCATCTCATTCGCCTTAATGGTGTTCACAGACAAAACTCTCCATCTACTTCGCCTTTACATTGATTGCTTCGGTTCTTCCTGACGACATTTCGCTGTATATAACAGCCTAAGCTCAGAAGGTGTTTCCACTCTTCTTTAACCAAGGGCGGAAAAGCAGTGAGTCCCTGAAACATGTTCACAGATTGCTGTATTTAATCACGCGGCAGACAAAGACCACTTTTATTGCTATAGCAATACAAGGGACAAGGGTGACTGTACGCAAGACACGTTCCCAATGCAATTCCTTTATCGAGGTGTTTATGTTTATTTTATTTTTCTTACTGATACTTAAAAATTACCAGTGAATTGCAGAACAGTTCTAACCGATACCTAACTTCAGTTATGTGATTATTAGGCCCATTAGTTCACAGCCGTCAAGTCACACACTACTTAGATTTTGTCCTCTGTTTAATAGACGAGATTTATGTCCATCGGTATACGACACCATACAGCTTGGTAAAAAGGTGACCATTTCTTAAAGGAAACGATTGTCCATATCTCTTGTCCTGACGGTGGAGATGGTAGTCACTCCGAAACACTGGCAGCTACGTATCAAAATGTACGGTGTAACATAGCAGAAGACATTATTCTTACACGTGTGAATGGAAACCAGCTGATCAGTTTTTTAATTTTATAAGCAGAGGCAAATTTCAGTTACTCAGACATAAGAAGATGATATTTTGTCACATTTCTAATCGATATGAAATATTTCGAAAACAACAACGCTTTATAATCTTTTGGCGTATTCGACTGAATCCCAGCCTAACACCAAATAACAGGAAAGGAACGCGACTCTCAAAAGAGCAACAAGTGCCACAAAATTTCGTTAAACCCGTCACTAATTTAACGACGGATATAAGCAGTACCTACACAGAACATGTCAGCCGTAAGAACTGTAACAGGATGTATTTTCTTCTATCCCAAGTCTGCAGATATGTACGGAAATAAATACAACTGGTCAGTTTTGTATGTTTCATGTTCAGTACGTTAATCAGATATACATATAAAGAGACCAACACACTGGAGTGTATGGATGTCATTTTATTACACGGTAACCTCCGACACGTTTCGGTTACTCATGAGGTCATCTTCAGGGTTTTGAGAAAAATATGACCACACAAGTGGCCGAAGCGTGTCGGTTATTATGTAATAAAATTACATTCATACACACCAGTACATTTGTCGTTGTTTTTTTTTTTAAAAAATACATAAGTACAACTGATATTGCTGTGTGCTGGGCGTGGCATTCGATGTCTATGGTCAAAGTTGTGAAGGCAACATAACTTATCGCTAAGAAAAGTTGTTTTTCGGCAGGTTTCTGAGCACAGGAAAATTGATAGCGTCATCCTGTTAGCCCAGCTACTGATATGGGCTCTGCCTGAAAAAAGCAGAAGGTGATTAACTGTAATTCACTTACAAACGTACAGATCCGCTGCAGGAAAGAAAACTGCTTGAATCCTGGGCTTTGTTTATCGTCCAATGTTCTCCCAAAATTGCACAGAATTATTAGTGTCTCAAATATATGATCTGTATCCGTCCTCACCTAACAAGAAGGAGAGGTACATAAGAAGTTGGGTCCGTTATAAAGAGTTACTTTCAATCACCGTTACAACCGAACTGGCGTTTTCCCAACTTTTTTTACCCACAAAACAAAACTTACCCAAGTTGCCCAAATGCTGTGTTGCTCTTACATTCTTGATGTAACACCAGATGATGGACAAATAACTGAAGCATAATCATAAAAAATGTAATGCAACTTGGTCACTACTCTGCACTGAGGGAAATACAATGTTGAGCACAAAATGCAATAAGATTTCGTGGATATGAAAGGAGAATTACTAAATGAAACCTATACCCCTGCATAAGAATCTGCTTGTTTTATTTGCGGGACAAGTGTTGCGTCATTCTCGGATATTTGTTTTTTCTGCAATTCAGTTTAGTTGACAACTCAATGCATGTAAATCTTGTAGACTTGAATTTGCTACCTATTATTTCCCTTTTTTTTCTTCCTAGTCAGCACAATCGTCGTGATAAAGACTGAAACAAAATTCTCGCACGAGCTCTCCACAGTGTGATTGCTTGTTCAAAAGAAATTCTAACATATTTTAGACGTTAGACGTTTCGTTTTCGAGATACGCGTCACACATGAAATGGCGCAAGGTATCAAATGATCCAAACATTAGCACACAGCAGTTACGAAAGGTGTATGAAGGAGTCTCCGTCCATTTAAAAGCAGGCGGCAGGGTGCCGAAAGGCATTCTCTCGAACGCTGCCTGAAATCGTGCCACTAGACCTGCGGTAGTCCTGGCTGGGAACGCGTTAACGTGTTCCTTCAGATGTCGCCACGCAACATCCATCCGATTTGATGCGGTAACCGAGGAGGCCTCTCGCCGGGGGCATGATGTCTGTCTCTTTTGAGTGTTGTGTTGTCAGGTAAAGAGTCTGCGTCGGGCTGATCACTAGTCCAGAGGAGTCCTACCAAGCGTGATGTGTCCAGTGAGTGTGAACGCGAACCCCGTAAGGGGAGACCATGACAATGAATCGGTTCGAAGCGCCACAGGGGGAAAAGATACGTGGAGGTCACTTAGTCAGTCGTACCTTTTCAACTAACTTCCTCGGACATGTCTCGTTCAGCCACTGCCTAACATGTCCCCCCCCCCCCCACCCCCACCGCCGTAGGGGGGTCCCCCCCCCCCAAAAAAAGTGGCCCCCCAGGGGCCCCCCCCCCCCTCAAACCGCCCCCTTAAAAAACAATAAAAAAAAAAAAAA
>Ga0136643_10010374_pt1 | contig 13763 bp, 9 predicted proteins | sample TergutLab28metaG_FD_96883 | JGI IMG/M metagenome (GOLD analysis project Ga0136643, IMG submission 96883) | Labiotermes labralis P1 segment gut microbial communities from Petit-Saut dam, French Guiana - Lab288 P1 (version 3) (version 3) | ecosystem: Host-associated > Arthropoda: Insects >...
CCAATATCATTATTAACAGCATTCTCGAAAGTGATAGAAAAAGCACTGTATAACAGACTAATAGATCATTTAAATAATAATAGCTTGTTAAATCCACAGCAATTTGGTTTTAGAAGAAACTTACCAACTGATAATACAATATTCAAATTAACACATAAAATTTTAAAAGCATTATATAATAAAAAGATGGTGGGCAGCATATTTTTCGACCTAGAAAAAGCTTTTGACTCAATTAACCATTCACTATTGATAAATAAACTTCCTCTATATGGCATAACAGGGAAATCAAACTTTTAATAGAATCTTATTTAGTAAACAGATTCCAACTTAATAACCCATTTTTAGATGCTAAATTGGACTCAAAGTGGATGAAGGTAAAACAAGGTGTCCCACAGGGTTCAATTCTGGGCCCACTTTTGTTCATATTATATATCAATGATCTACCAAATGCTATTATGCAAAATGTTACCCCAATAATATTTGCTGATGATACAAGCATAGGGATCGCTAGACAGATCTTACGCAAACTTTTAATCAAATATCGAAATGGTTTAAACAAAATTTTCTTTCCTTAAACATCAATAAAACTTATTTCACTCGAATTTCTTAGTAAAAATGTAGCACGCTCAGATATTAACATTATTTATGAAAGTAACTACATTACCAAAGTGAGTGACTTAAAATTCTTGGGGATAAATATAAACAATACATTAACCTGGAAATCTCATATAGAAACAATTTTATCCAAATTAAGCTCTGCATGTTTCGCCATGAGATCAATAAAACCGCTTATCTCTCAGCAGATGCTGAAAGCAAATATTATTCCCATTTCCATTCAATAATCCTTTACGGGTTAATGTTCTGGGGAAACTCAGCGCATAGTGCCAGAGTGTTTAGGATTCAAAAGAGAATAATTAGAATCATGACAAGAAGTAAGAGTAGAGACTCATGTAGGAAATTGTTCAGCCATTTAAATATTCTTCCACTTCCCTCTCTATATATACTTTCTATCCTTTGTTTTGTCATGAAAAACAAAGAACTTTTTACCATAAACAACGAGGTACATCAACATGGTACAAGACAGACCAATAACTTTCATTTCCCTCCAGCAAAATTACAAAAGTATCAGTCAGGAGTATTTTACAGGGTGTAAAATTATACAATAGTCTCCCCCCTTATATAAAGGTTGAGTTTGATAATACAACAAAATTTGAAACTCTCTTGAAGAAGTTTTTACTTAAACACAACTTTTACTCACTTAGTGAATTTTATAATTTTGTATAAGGACTAGTTACGTATTTATAAACTATGCTATTCTACTATAACTTGGCCTATACTTACAATCTTCACTACACTGTATTAATTGTAATTACTATAAACAAATACTACCCATCTTATTTGATCCTTGTACATAATACTGTTATTTATTTTTAATCATATTGCTTGTAACCTGTATTATACATTCTGACTATTTCCATATCCATGTGGCAATAGCCTTGTAAATGGATTTTTTGGAAAGTGAAATAAATTGATTGAATTGATTGATGTTGTGCAATAATCTGCGTTTCACCCACCAACCAATGTGTGCCATCTGTACCAAGAAATACAAAAGAACCCCTCTAACTACGTCCGTTATCTATCATGTGTGAGTCAGTTAGCTGAGACCATGGTATCCAACATCCAACAAGCGAGGGTGTGCCCAGACAAATGTGTTGCATCATTAACTAGACAAGGTACAGTCTTGTTCTGTCTTCATGGGTGCGGTGTCTACATCGTTTGTTCTAATTCCATTCTTGACTGTCATGACGGGGGTAAACAGAGTAGAAAATCCTCCATTGTCAGCGAATTCATAAGCTTATATTAGCAAAACCTGTTTGGTTTAACTCGATTAATTAACTCGCATTCAATTTCAATTTATTTTCGATATTGCAGTTCCCGCCCTTCATTCTATTCTCAATTGCGTGACTAGCGAGCGGCACTGTTGTCACAAAACCACGGTTTATACACTCAGCTCCATGCTCTTCACCGCTTGAGCAACACTTGGGGGAAGGGGGGAGAGAGAGAGAGAGAACACACGCATACACTTTTCCATTTTCACCTTTAAGCATTAATGCCACGTAATGATACCATTAAAGAAAATGAAAGCTTTGTCCTTGCAAGTGATATGTATGTTCTTACAATGCCTTCGTAATTCTGTAGGGACCATCGAACTGTTCACTGAAGTGAAATGAATGCAAAAGTACTGTGCATGGGGTGCTGTGAAATTGTCACCACACATAAATCCGAAATGGAGATGACTGTAATCATACGTATGTCTCTATGTTGTCGTTTGACAGATGTGGCTGAAGTAACCAGCAACATGTTTCCCCCTCTGAAATAACGATTGGCCTCATTCTGTATTTTTGTCTTTCTTGACTGCACTGATGGTATACAGACTACGCTGGCAGCTGGGATTCGATTCTCAGCAGGGGCAAGATAGTCTCCAAAATGCCCAGACCTGCTTAGGGCTCTTTCTCGGGTGGTTACACTGATCACTCAACATCACCCGGTGCCAACAGAAAAAATGGGTGGAGATATTACATCCACTCTCCCATATGGCTTCATGGTTTGCATAGGTACAAATTCACATTCTTAACCTCGAAACTAGATGGGAGTGATCACAATGTCACGCTCTGTCCACTTTACCCCTGGTACTCATATTAGATGGGCCTCAGAACCAGCCAGAATGCTTCTGGATGGGAGAAAAATTTCTTGCATCTGCAAGGCATTGAAACATGAATCCTCAATTATCCAACCTGCAGCCAAGTCACTTGACCAGCTACACCATTCCATCTGTATATTCCTGGAAGACAGCTGCTGAAAACGGTATAGGGTGTTATTTCCTGAACGGACATGGACATCACCTTCACAGTAATTGTTATATTGCCATTATATAATGGTGGTGATGTGCATCACTAAAGTTGTTTGGTAAAGATGGTGTAGGTAGTTGACATAAAATTATCACGTATACAAGCATGTTCAGACATTAATGACTGAGTTGACTATAATAACTGCAATATTCTGTTTGTCTGCCACTGTACCAAATTTTTCTCAGCTTGCAAAGAGCACAATTTAAGAATTCCTGGCTTATGATTTCACTTCATACAAAAATATCATATGCCACCTGTTCATTAGTTATTGCCACTGAATCGGAAGATGTGGTTCTTGCAGAGCTGCCATTCTCTTGCTGTGTCATACCATATATATATATATATATACATACACACACACACACACACACAGGTAGGTAGGTAGGTAGGTAGGTAGATAGACAGACAGACAGATAGATAGATGGATGGATAGATATATTTACAACAGCTAGACATTTTCTGAAGATTTACTGCTAAACACAATTCTAGGACTTGGAAGTAAGTGCCACTTTTGTACAACCTCAGTTCACATGAATGGCATATTGGTATTACTGAAGGTATTAGGATGTAAAACACCAAGGTGGTGGTGTTCCTTCAGGCCTTGACACAGTCTTCCTGTATTATATCTAGCATCCTTGCCACACACAATCTGGACTTAAAACACAAGTATTAACACTGTCATTACAATGCCACTCTTAAGAAGTATAACAAAGTTCCTTGAAGATGTCAGTTGGTTCATAATTTGTTGCTTGGGTGGGGGTGGGGGGTGGGGAAGGTATTGGTAGGAAATACATGTGTAACAGGCAGGACAGGTCATTAAAAGCCTGCATTTGTTTATAAAATAAAGAATGTATGCAAATAAAAATTCTGTAACTTAAGGTGAAAAATATTTCATAGATCAACTCATACGACCTTATTTTTCCATTGCCCATAACAATACTAGTCCAACAGTTATTTGTAGTTTTATGAAACAGTATCAACTAATTGTTGTAACTGGCCATGACACAAAGGAGTGTTACCACTGTTGCTCACATCTTAAGTAATAAATGAAATTCAACTGAAAAAAAAAAACCTGATTGTGTTATAATGACATCCAGAAATGTGGCATGCAGCTCAGAGAAAAAAGACACTGTTTAAAAGCACTGATATTACATTCCAGTCAGCTATTTGTGTGTTACTGCAGACACAACATATCATTGCACAGAATTTTCTCAGAGTACTTCAGTCCCCCCCCCCCATTTTCTTTCCACCAATGCTGCATACTCAACATTTCATTCAGCTACTGATGCTACATAATCTTAACAACTGGCAGCATCATTACATAAAACCACTTCCTTGTCTCTCTTATCACTCTTATCAAATACCCTCAGACATTCTTCTTCTCTTAATATGAGAGACCAGGTTTTACACGAGAACAGAAAAGAAGCACTAATTACATTTTTGTACATTACAGTCTTTATGTTTTCAATAGCAGATATGAAAACCAGTGATTTTGAATTGTAGAAAGCACTGCCTGAATGTAATCTGCATTTAAGTTATTTGTGACTGCAAATATTTGAGAATTACACTAATTGTGTCATTCCAAATATTTAAACTTTGCCACTCAATCATAGGATTTATTTATGCACTGATATTTTCCTGCATGTTGGTGACTGGACATGAACGTATCTTTTGTTTTTTTCTGCACTTAATGCTAGACCTATCTTCATATGACCTTAACCCTCTATCATCCTATGTAGTTTAACACAGTCATACAAAATGTTCTCACTTCCTTCTGATGCAGTAAAACACAGTGAAATCTCATACAGGTACATGCAGAGATCAAGTTGTCCACATGCATGCCATGAGGATATATGTGGGAGTGGAGGTCCAGCTCCACTCATTTGTAACCTGGGTACTAGATAAAGGTGAATGGTCAGCTTCACGCCTCAGCTGCTCGGCCCCTGCAAAAAGAGCCCTCACTACCCCCCATGCACAGCAGGCTGGGTGGTGCCAGAGCCAGTCAGGATGCTGTGGTGAACAGAAGAATCTCCTTCCCTGGCCAGGGATCAAAACCTTATTCCTTGGTGGTCCAGCCCATAGCCTAGTCTCTTACACTCCCTATACTAACCCTGCTGTTGTTAAAACTCATTCACAACTTAAAAACACCCAGAAAAATAGCAGGGTGATACACCATAAATTTCTGTTTTAAATGAAATGGGTAGAGATAAGGTTACTAAACATCATCAACCTAGACCAACGCAAAAACTAAACACCAACACCTTGTTTTAGGCCTGTTTATTTAATGCCTTTTTGCTTTAATGCCCTTTACTAACTTATACCACTTCTTAATTTCTGCCTCCTCATTATCAGTTCAACACCCTTTTGGTGGTTTATGTGCATTTATTTAAATATTTTTTTTCTAATGGTGATACCATTTTGATTCATGTCCAGGAACACAACTACGGCATAAAACAAGGCCTTAATGTATTACGTTTCCAGTACCTGTGATTCGTGTGCATTCTAATAAAACTTCAGCAGAAATATATTTCTTATATTAGTATACTTTTAACTTACCACAATTATTGTTCAATCCATACTGTCATGTGAAAAATAATCCATTAAAATTCCACTATTTTCACTAATTCCACCATTAACAAATTCCTGAAACATGTATTCATAACCATCCAATGTCACTATTATTAAGGCTGTAACCAGGGTTTTGAGAGAGAATTGAAAATAAAAGTAAACAAAATTGCAAACGGTATACTCCAAGACATGTACACAGACTTTACCAAGGCATTCTTTACTTTCAAAATGTCATACCGTTGTGTGGTATACACATATACTTGTAAAAGTAAGTCCTCCTCGGGGCTGGTTTTCATGAAACCCACAGATGTTCAACACCATTATGTGCACATCCCCTAAACAGAATTTCACCCACCTCAGACAATAAATGTGGCAAATACAACTAAAAATACATATCTGCTATTAACTGAATGCTGCTTTCACTTTGCAGATTTTTACAAAACTCAAGCTCATGCAATAAATTTTTGTGGATAGCTCTTGTACCAAATGTTATCCAAATTGGATGAAAAGTGTAATAAACATGGACAAAATCTCATTTGTGCCCTCAAGCATAGCTGTCACTGCACATATTTTCATGGAATACACTACTACTAACCAGTATTACATGAGGAAACCCTGTATGAAATTTCACCTAGATTGATCAATAAATATGGAATGTGCAGGTATGAATTTATTTATGCCCTTAAGTAAAATACAACTGCCAGTGAGCTGGTGCATGCTTGACAGTTTGTGAAGAATTCCTATACCAGATTTCATGGAAATCCAACAAATGGTTTAGCTGCTGATACTACGTCACAGTGAAAAAGACAGAGAGATAAGGCATGGTTTTCACATTAGGATTTCTTTTTTACTTCTTGAACAGCATGTAAAGTGGTATTGTAATACAAATAAACAGATGTACAGCACTTTACAAGAAAGGCAGCCAGTCAGATCCACACACCATTCTAGCTTCCCTCCCTGTCTTGGGGTCTCAGGCCTCCATCCTTGCAATCAGCCTAAATACAGCTGACACATAACATTCACAGGTTTGCACATCTCAGTTTAAGTTATTTGTTAAAGAACCATTGTGATAACCCTCACGCATCACAGTGCAATTCCCTCATTTTTTATTGTGGTCACACTTGTATAACAACAACCACGAGGCCACATGTGTTCACCTGTAACGCGTAGCAGCTACTAGACATTTTATCATGTACCTACAATTTTTACAACTAGTTGTTGCCCTCATGACTCTGGAAGGGGATACATGCTGACGAACAGCCCAAGAATAAAAAAAGAAGGAAAGTGATGACTATGTTAAAGAAAGTGAAGGTGTTGGATTAGGTAAAGAGAAGAAAAAAAAATGCTGCAGTCAGATGCCACTAAGGTGTAAAAAACTGATAAGCCTCATCACATCAAGAAAAATGAAGACATATTCACGAGAAGCATTAAGTTAGGGCTAAAATGTCTTGTGTGTGTGTGATGGCCAGAAGGTGAGGCACAGAAACGGGTAAAAGAAAGCTAGCATCCAGGAAGTTCTCAATTATTGCTTCTCAGCTATGGTGCTGCTGTTTTAACTGAGGAGGATCTTCAACTGCTGACAGCACTCAGTGAACCAGCAGATGAAGATGCTTATGCTATTGAGAAAATGATTGCCAGTGCTCTGAAAAAAAAAAAACAACTGCAGATGGTAGAAAACTTGATCATTTCTGTGAGCTCACTTATTTCATGGAAAGGTTCCTCAAATTTAGGCACAACTTGTGGGCTGTCCTGGCACCAAACTAGGAGGTGTATAAGAACAGGCAGATGAAGGTGAAGCAATTGAGGATCACCTCTTTTTTCACTAGGTCTTCAGTCTCACCCTCTACCATGCACTCTATGTCAGTTAATCACCATAACAACTTTCAGCCAGGAACATACATCATTCCTACAAATGCTGTCACAAATGTTCTCATGATTATAATTATCAGTTTATTACATTATCATTTTATGTGTGTTTTTTTTCTGACCCCCTTTTCCCAATAGGGTTTTAAATTCATGCAGCATGGCTTTACTATTTGCGGGATTTTTCAAGAACATTAACCCTCACCATGAACAAGATTTGCTGTAATCTTCCTGCATCCTCATCCTACTCACTTTTATCATCAAACTTAGATCAGCAGATCAATACAATCACTGTCATCAAAACATTAAAACTTATTAACAGCAGGTGCTTATCCCAAAATGAAAGTTTCAAAATCACCCTTAACAGGGCATGATCAAGCTCTGCAATAGGATGTCAAATGGCAAATCTGATGAACTCCACAGTGAAGAGTAAATGTTAACAAATGGGATGGGCACAGAGGGAAGAAGGTCCACATGGATGCACAGCTGTTAAGTAAAAACATTCATATGATTCATATATTACACAGAACTTTCTGTATCAAAAAGTCTTGCAGCACACAGAACTGCATATAAATATTCAAGCATCATCTGCATAATCTAATTGGTGGTTAAGGGACATCAGTATTTAGAATATCAGTCTGAAATTTACTGCACCAAATACAGAAGTTTTCCGTATTTTTCACTCACATTACTCATCCATAGTGTTCAACTGCTGATACTCTCAGATCAGTATTAGGTCTGCACTGTCACAATCTGAACATTGGAAAGTGATATAGTAATGCACCACAGAAGGGGGGAGGGAGAGAGAATGTCATACAGTAATGCACTAAGAAATGTCATGTTTGCATTAATTTAATTTCTATAAATGTCATATTATGAAAAGAACAATGACATTACCTGTTGCCAGAACTATTGTTTGAAGAAAAACCAAGGTTAACACTATACACTTTAAAATGTTTGATTCATGTATTATGGTTTGACTTTTATAAACAAGTTTTCCATTACTGCTTAAATATTGTCAACACCTAATGCACAAACTTTCCTAAAGGTTAGGTTACATCACAATTAATCCTTTCTGTCTTGGAAAACTTTGTTCTATTCTGCTGACTGAAGTGTCATCTGTTTCACAGTTAAGGACATTGATAAGCAGAACTGAACCAATATAGTGATGATTCACCACTCACAGACAATGATGGCTGTCGGTTTCAAGCTGGCAGTTTTGTAGGCACATGTCACTCAGCTTAGGTCCATAAGATTTGCATCTTGGCTAGGTGCTGATGAGTCTTTCTGCATTGAATCGAAGATCAGCTGAAGTTCAGGAGTGGTTTTGATTTGGGAGACAAATTCACTAAGATGTGGGTTCTTGTCTGTGAAACACATGAACATTAATTATAAGACTGCTCTCACAGACATAGAAATACATAGCTTGATTACACACCAATTAAAATATAAAAAAACAAGGCTTGAGGAATGGAACTGTATCGATTTGGTTTTAAGCAAATGGAATATTAACATATATGAAAATGGCACAGTAAGAAAATGAAGAACAATGATGTCCCCAAAGACAATATGAAATAACCAAATTAAGGACTGATAGAAATTAAATCTACTTAAGCTGGCAAGTTAATAAGGTAAAGTTGCCCTTGTGCTTAAACATCACACGATGAAGATAGACGAGATGAATCTCGGAAGTCTCTTTGGGACCTTAGGTAGCCAATCTGTCAGTGGATGAAGTTTCCGCAAATAGCTATTTTCTCTTTACACACCTGCATCTGGAATGGTGAGAAGGGCTGCCACAGCACGCATTGCTGACCTCTTCAGTTCATCCTGCTTCTCATATTCCTGCTTCACAGAGTTGGCCTTCACCTTCATGGTACATGTGTTGCGAAGGGGCTCTACTAGCCTTTCCAGCCCTAGTCAAAGAAACAGTGAAGTTTCACTTTCAAAACATGTCACAGTCACCTCTGTCACAATAATTTTATGTAATATGTAACTGTTCAAAAGATAATAATGGAGAAGAGGATTTCTATTGGTAAGTATGTACTATTATGGACACAAGCACTGTGCAACAGCAGAGACAGAATGGTTCCAGCCAAAGAGAGGAGCAACAGAAACGAAAGAACAGTTCCTTTTATAAGCCAAAGTAACAAGCACCAGCAAAGAAAGAACAGGTCCTTCTATAATCCAAAGTACTAAGTATCAGCAAGGGCATAATGATTTCCCCTATCAGCCAAAGACATGAGCACCAGACTCAACAGAATGGTTCCTTCTATAAGGCATAGTATTCAGCATCAGCAAAGACAGGGTAGTCCCTTCTCTCAATCAAAGCTTCAATGAAGATTCACCACAAACAAGAACATAACGTAAACTTAGACCCAATAAACCATTCTAACGCACCTTACACTAAACTGAACCTGAATTTGGTTATTTTAGCTACCAGACAACCACAACTCATCTTGAAGGATTCTGATGACAAGGTATGTAACAAGACATGATTGATATTTCAGATATTGTCCACTGTCTCAGGCTAAAAATCTACAAGCATTTTTGAGAGTCGATCTACCTCAATCTTCAGGCAGAATGGGGAATGGAAACCTATTCCAGAAAGGTTGGAGACTAACTCTTCCTCCAGGACCCATTAGAGTAGATTCTCTCTTTCTATGGCCAGATATAACCAGTTCTCCAAAAGTGACAGGGCTTTGCATGTGCATCCAAAATATCATTTAATGTCCATTACAAACCCTACTAACCTAACGCGGAACATGAGAAACATCTATGATACGCCCCAATTATTCCACCTAGGTTCCACCAGCTCTACTTCTAAACAGCAGTTTTGATAAACCTTTCTACACATTTACATTAGTAAGAAATGCAAGGGAGTCATGCCAGCAGTGGGGCATGTTTTTATCTGAGCACTTAAGTCTTCCCTGCCATTTATGAGTCCATCAATGCACCACATTCATCTTTACTGAGGGGTTAACATAGAGGAACCATTTTACCAAGACACAGTCTTAAGCTGCTTTAAAATTAAACATAAAAAAGGTAGAAGCATGTGTGTGTGTATATATATATATATACATGTGTATGTGTGTGTGTGTGTGTATATATATATATACACACACACACACACACACACACATACACATGGCTAAGAAATAAGAGTCAGAACCACACAAAAAAATTCTGCTGCCTGCAGCTAGGCCACCAGCATGTCATCAAAGTTTTGATCAGCAAAGCACACGTGGTTCCAACATCCTACCTGCATGTGTCCAAACCGAGTGCACTACTTACTCTGCAGCACAGCTGTAGGGCAAAGCTGTGCCAGCCGTGCAACCATTAGGTATGTCAACATTTTGATATCATAATGGTCTTTCAAGCCATTTTCCACATGGTTCAGGAATTCAAATATATCAAGGCGGTCCAGGCAGGAGTCCAACAGTGTGTACATGCACTCAAAAGCTGCCTTACGAATATCCAAACCATCATCCACTGTGTGTTTGAATGGGCCCATCTCAACTTCACGAATCAGTTCTTTCTGTAATAAGAAAAATAACATGGCCAGACCATGCTATACTACTAAAACCTATCAACTTCTACACATTATGTCAGTGTCACACTGATGAATAAAGAAGAAATATCTGAAATAAAAGTAGTCTGTTATTTGTACCATGGTTCATGTACCTTTGTAAATAACTCTTGTTAGGCATGCTCATATTCTGCATAACAACTTTCAAAATTCCTGTCTCTCCTCTATGTATATAACTCAAAATGAAGAGTTTTCTGTGAAATTTAATCTTGGAGAATTTTATGAAAAATTGTATAGCTATTTCAATCTTCATGCAAATCAGATGATCTTAAAACCTTTAAATGAAGACCTTCTGGGTACATGAGTGATCCAAACTCCTTGTTCTGCGAATGCAGAGTTATTATCATGCTTTGAACCATAAACAAGTTACAAAAATCTGATTACACTTTGTATCATTTAAATACTATAAGCCAAAACTGGAAATCCATTCCTCCAATAGTTGCTCTTTTCCCTGTAGCTAAACAAAAACACTACAGTTGCTGATGATAAGAACTGTGGTATTTTTCTTAGAATATGGGGAAATCTTCAACTATCTGAACTAACATTTTTGTAGAAGAATGAATGTGCTGTAACAACTACACTGTGTGTACATTTCCAAACTGCTGCTTCTTTGTATATGTTTTACACAGCATTAATGGATCTCTACACAACAAGACTTATTAGTGACCATTCAATCATTACATGAAATACAGCAAGTGAAAAGTTTTAAACATACAGAATGTAAAGCAGTAAAAAACAGCAAATGACAAGAATAAATCCCAGAATAAATAAATATGCATTTATAATTTGGAAAAGTAAGACCCCTGAGGTGGGAAAATTACATTTACTTAAAAGTTTGTACATGCCCATTAGTAATGAATCTACAGATAATGCATCACTCACTCTAACTTTAGTCTCACTGTACAACTGTGGGAGAACAGAATCTAGTAGATCACGAACAAGTGAAGGTTTATTATGTGCTGCAGAGTTGAATGCCACAAGAGCTACTCGACGCACATTCAGGTCTGGATCTTGGAGAGTTCGCAGGAATTCACCAATACTTTGCCGCAAAAGTGGATCAATAGCTTGTGGCTGAAAAAATAAACATGTAGTTTAATAAGTGACAGGAATATTCAAGGTCAAGGGTCCAGGTATCCAAGGCAGTGGGTAGTATAAACTTACATATTTGGATTCTAAAAGTTAATGTTGAAAAGTCACATCGAAGGTATCTATGTTACTAGTGGCTACTATCCATTGTTACTCATAAAACAAAATATAAATATTATCTCCAATATTCGGTGAAAATTTGCATGAATATTTGGTATTTTTTGCAGGCAGAAAACGTCACTCAAAAGCCACTCACACTAGAGGTTTATCACATTGGTCACTCAGATACCATTTTCCTTAGTGTTACTTTAAATATTCATATGATATAGAAAAGTATTTCAAATAAAACTTGTAATCTCAACAAAAACCACATTTTAAATCATGTGTCTATTTTGTGTGTTGTGCACAATCAAACAATTGGGGGGGGGAATGATTTCAACATCATATAAAGTATATGTTATACTGAATTGAGATGGATCAAAATGAAATTCTCTCAACAAATTTTACTGTGGTCACCTGCAATACCAAATTTGCTTGAAACCCATTCAGCAGTTTTGAGAGAAAAACACATTGACAACTTGCTTTGTATGTACTCAAGTCACACACTTTATTAAAAGAATGTACAGTTCTTCATTAAATGAAATAGTTTTTCATTATTTACCTTACTGTAGTGTCAAGATTTTAGAGGGATGTCTAGGAGCCAAGATTTTCTAGGACTCAAGCAACACACTATTTTCATTACACACATCATATTTACCTGAATGTATGGGAAAAACTTTTTTTTAATCCATCACCTTCTTAATGCACGCAAGTTGAGCACGTAGAGTACAAGTATTTGCCACAAAATTTAAAACTGTGGATCCGAGTTGTCTTATATTTGGGTAGGCCTCAATATGGTATATTTGTTACACTACAAGTCACACACTTTAGTACCTGATCAGAAATGGTGAACTTGACTGCAGTCACTACAGTTGTTCTCATTAGGGCAGAATCAGACACTAGTGATTCTTGTAATCTTGGCAATAAGCTCGCAGGATCAATAAGGGTCAGTTTTCCCAGACATTCTGCCACAACATTTCGTGTCCCCTCCTCACCGCATTCACAGTGTCGGAATAACTGCTGCCATATTGCAGGCACAAATGGCTGAAGTAACTGCACACCACCAGGAGTTAAGGATTGGCATGATATAATCTGCAACACAATATCCACACTTTTATACAGTAAAAGATTTTAGGAATGTTTGTAAAATTAAGAAAAATAACAGTTAGCTTTGTCATGTCTGTCTGTCTGTCTGCCCGTCCATCTGCCCGTCTGTCCGCAAGAAACAACTTGGCTCCCACTGGACTGATATTCATGGAATTTTATATTCAGGTATTTTTTAAAAAGTCTGTCACAAAAATTCAAGTTTCATTAAAATTGGACAAGAATAACAGGTACTTTACATAAACAGCTATATAGATTACAATACTATCTTGCTGAATTCTTATTAGAATGAAAAATATTTCACACAAAAGGGGCAGAGAAGATCAAAACATACATGTAATGTTCAGTAACTTTTTCTTTGATAGTTGTGCCATTTATGAGAAAATATGGAAAAATGTGGTACAGCCAAACAGGCCACACATGACAATACAAAGCATGCATTTTACAAACTGGATAACTAAGCACCCCCCCCCCCCCCCCCACCCCCCCCACCACAACAACAAAAAATAAAAACATTTATTTTTCCAACAAAAAAAACAAAAAAAAAA
>Ga0136643_10010378_pt1 | contig 13761 bp, 10 predicted proteins | sample TergutLab28metaG_FD_96883 | JGI IMG/M metagenome (GOLD analysis project Ga0136643, IMG submission 96883) | Labiotermes labralis P1 segment gut microbial communities from Petit-Saut dam, French Guiana - Lab288 P1 (version 3) (version 3) | ecosystem: Host-associated > Arthropoda: Insects >...
AAAGACACACTACCATTTGTTTATTCATATTTGTCGTTTTTCAGCATAATCTCCTAATTGGCACAATTTGGGGGGGGGGGAAAGAAGGTGAAATATGTTATGATTGTTTTTCCAAACCTTTTTTAAAAAATATTTAACAAAAAGTTTAAAAAAAAACGTTAAACATTTTCCCCCCCCTTCCCCCCCCCCCCCCAAATTGTGCCAATTAGGAGATTATGCTGAAAAACGCCAAATATGAATAAACAAATGGTAGTTTGTCTTTTTTTTTTGCTTTAAACTTGAGAAAATAGCTACAGCAACACGTGAAGTGCTTTAAGCACTTTATGCAAGTGAAGCTTCTCCTCATATGCATCTATTTGAATGGTCTAAATGTTTCTAAGGAGTAAGATTTTGATCTGCATCACAGATGAGATAATGAGTAGTGCTATATGATGCATGTTAGCAGAGAAACCAGCATAATACTAAGTGCTTTATTAGCACATTCAATACCCATCATATCATTTATTCTTACAATGTAAACAGTTAGGATGGTGTAGATATTATTTTACTAAATTTGCTAAAAAATCTAATCTTAATATGCAACTGATATTAAATGTATCTTTTGGGCATATGTGATTATATGCTTCATATTAATGAATAATAATGGACAATTTTAAATATAAAAGCACTTAAAAATTCTAACAGTAAATTTTTTATACTATTTTACTTGTAAAATCAAACATAAACTTTCTCAATGAAGGACACCATTAACAGTGCAGTTATGTGCGGCTGCTCCCTTAAGTTTTTAATAAGAACATAAACATATTAGCAAGAACAATTAATTACAAAGATCTTAAGAATAAAACTTTGTGAACAGGTATCTTGCGCGCATGCGCGCCCACACACACACACATACATAGAAGTCTAACTAACCGTAAACTGACATCCCTACTGAATTAAATGAGTTGCACAGAGACGTACAGGACAGTTACACTGCATGTAGGCAGAACAACAAAGTCAAATAATAAGAGGGAGCTTTCCTCGAGGAGTGGTTAACCGGGGCGCTGTGGCTGTACCTCTCTGATACATTGGGCTGTTCGGTGTGCCCCAAGCATTTCGCTTTATGTGCCCAGGCTGTTTTGACGATGGCTTCTGCCCTGCAACATATTTCCGTGGAGGTTTTATTGGTGTTTCCTGGGGCTGCGATGTTTTCAGCACCCTAGGCTGTAATATTTTTGAAGGTGTCTGAGATGGTGTTCTCGCAAGTGTGTTACGCTCTCGGAGGCAGTAACCTGGTACCACAGAACTCCTACATGTTCCTTCTTGATTCAGCACTTCCAAGTGGTCCTACAACATATAACAATTTAATGCAGAACGTTTCATCACTAAAGTGGGTACCCAGCAGAGCTCAACAAGAAGTTTTATTTCACAGAATACATCATAGTGTTAACAACAATTTCAACATTGGTACAGTGGTGACAGTGTAAGTCATTATGGTGGTAAGGTTGTTACATCAGTGAGAATGAGAATATTAATTCTTCCTTCCACTCCCTATTTCTAAGTGTGGTGTGATGTCTAGGTACAGATAAAAGACATAACAATAAATGCAATTACTCGTGTGCAGTGTGGCACATAAGAATGTGTAAGTTTTCCATACACTAATGAGACCAAATAATGAAGTGAAACACTTAAAGGAGTAAGTGGCACAATGACCGTACTGTTTGGAAATGATTTGATGCAGACGACATGCATTACATTCATGCATTACATTTAGTACATTGCCAGAAATGCTGTATGAAGGTCTGCATAATTTGCTGAAATAAAGCACAATTAATTGCTCCTTTTCCTTCATTCCTTCCTTCCATCATTTAGCTAAGGAGAGATAACCATCTGGAGTGTTACATCCATGTTTTGTGTGATCAGGCTTATGTCATTCAGGAAAACAGCCAGGTCATTACTGTGGAATCTGAGCAATACTGCACTATGCTGCAAACATATTTAGCTATGAAACTGCAAAAAATGAGGCAAAGGATGAGAACTGTGTGGTTTCTACAAGATGTTGCAATGGTCCACACAACAAGGTTAAGCATAAATTTTCTATGAGAATGTTTCCAGGCCACTTAATTTCACAATTGGACAATATTCTGTGACCAGTATGTTTCCCATACCTGTCAGGGACATTTTTTTTTTGTGTGTGTGTCATCTCAAGTCTAAAGTGTATGCCAGTCCCCCCACTGCATGCAAGAAATGAAAGTCCACATTGCAAAGGGACTTAGAACAATTAATAGTGCTTTACTGCAGTGTGTTATGCAGAACTTTGGACAGCAGTTACAGCAATGTATTGAATTCCATGGATGTCATCTGGATCAAGTCATCTTCAAAAAAAGGTACAGTTACTAAACTGCATTCACTGTGCTGGCCATTCCTTAAAACATTTCATTGCATTTGTTGTCCCATCTCTCAGTAGTCTACAGACAAGTCATATGCATACACCTCATCCTGTACGAGTGTTCAGTAACTAACAACCAAGGGTATGTTACACATGTACTTATCACATTGCATGTATTTTACTCCAGATTGCTTTTTGAATGGCCTGAAGAGATGTGACTAGACACAAAGGTTCAGGCTGTATAATTGACAGGCAGCATATTCCTACTAAAACTGCTCCACAGCCTGTGATGACATGGCCTACCTCAGGGTCATTCAGTTCCAATATCACCAACAGCTGAATGTGAAGTCAACACTGGGTGCCAACAAAGAAAATGGTACACCTATGTCAACCTGATCATTTAAGCCACTGTCTGCTAACATCACTGAGAACTGGTCGGCTGGTTTGCCCATGTCCCCAAGAAATTTTGATGTTCACCTAAAATTGTGCTAGTGTTTCATCTTGTAATCAACACAGGGCAGTCTTATATTCTTCTATTGTCTTGTCATAACACTGAACTTTATACGGTGAGATACGTCATAGCAGATATACAAATAAGATGGCAGTGCAAGAGCAGTGACTTGTCATTTAAATATAGCAATAAGGACAGAAAAGGTGCTGTTTAAAGGTGTTAATTTTCAGAAAATGTAGACTTGAAAAGAAACAGCTAGGTACAAACTTCTCACACTTGGGGCCTGGAAAATGGCGGTTCTGTATCCTGGTTTCTCACATTTCCCACTTCACCATTACTGACCGTGACTGGGCTCCACCCAATTGCACCTTGCCATTCTCTGAGTGGCTGCAGTCATTGTAACCTGCAAATGTGCTATATCCTTGCCCTAATCAATTCAGTGACAAAATTTGACTTAAGCCTTCAACACCAAAGATAGCTTAGTACCCATATACAAGATTAAACATCAGAATACATTCTAAAAGCCTTCAACACCAAAGATGTGTTACGTGGTGAGACTCCCACCACATAACACACGATGCACACCATAGCCAGACGCATTCCCAACAACGTACTCTTACACAGCACGATATGCTGCCACAACACCGTGTAAATATAATGGAATTATTTTGTTAATGTATTTAAAATGACTTTAGCAAAGAACAACGTAGCTCCCTGAGGATGATCTTAGGATCGAAACATGTCAGAGCGATTTTAAGTGTTTTAATGTGAAACTTTATATAAGTGCATTTGTTGGTTAATAATTAAAGTGATTCTACGAAATGCACGGTGCAACAATAAGGATAACTAATGCCCAACTGGCAAAACTTAACAACAACTACAAGAATACCAGGCTAAAGGTACTAAAAAGAAACGCAGCAATATGGTTTAACAAAATGTGCAAAGTTAAACAGCTAAAACCTAATTACATCAACATCAAAATTAACGGACAAAAACCGCAAGATAAGAAGACTACAACTAATGCCATCAGGTTCAGAATCAACCAAGAAATCAAATTCTCATATCGCAAGAAGCAACACATCAACCAACGACAATACTATCTACATCTGGAAAGTGCACATCAATATAATGGTATGTGGCAGCATATACAAGAATATATAGACAAACAAATAAGTAGGCTCATGGATAATTTATATTACAAGCTTAGAGTCTCTCACCACATAATACATGATGCACACCATAGCCAGACACATTCCCAACAACGTACTCTTACACAACACGATATGCTGCCACAACACCCTGCTAATATAATGGAATTATTTTGTGAATGTTTTTAAAATGACTTTAGCAAGGAACAACATAGCTCCCTGAGGATGATCTTAGGATCGAAACATGTCAGAGCGATTTTGAGTGTTTTAATGTGAAATTTTATATAAGTGCATTTGTTGGTTAATAATTAAAGTGATTCTACGAAATGCACGGTGCAACAATAAGGATACCTAAAAATTCATATTGGTGTAGTACCTGAAAAGAAACTGTTTCATGTACCACTCACAGCGCCACCGCCACTGCCATCACCACCACCACCACCACCACCACCACCACTAATGCTACTTCTACAGTAACATTTCAAACATTATGAAACACAACCCTAAAAATTTACATTATCTAGGCTTTCTTATAATACAGTGACCATCCTTTCTTTGGCCTGCTAGTTCAGGTAGAAATGAAATCTGTGATGGAGCCTGTAGAGGTGAAACAGATCCAAATATGAATGTCTCATTATTTGATATTACACATTTCCATGTGATAGACATGCAGTACAATTGATTACCAATTAACTGCACAAGTTAACATAATAAAGACAGTTACTCCACCATTCAGAGTAACTATCTTGTATATGTAAATTAGTGCAGTTAGTTGGTAATAAACATATGTATTGAATGGGTCATAATATTTGTAATGTAAATTCAGTCAGTGTATTGATTATCATCCTGTTCTTCTGGGATATGACATTGCATCATTAGGCAATTGGAACCATGGGACACTGACAAAGTGTGATATCCCAACCAAAAAGTTCACCTTCATTAACACAAACAATGAGAGTATTGTAAATTAATCAAATTTACATGGTATACATTTTTTTATATCATAACAAATAAACTTTTCATTTTTGGGTTCAACTACCAAAGTATGAAGACTTAAAAGATGACAAGAAATACAGCTATATGAAATATGTAGCTTAGTGACTAACAAGCTAAAATAAACCCAGTTTAATTGAAAGTATACTGTGAAATCAGTATTTGCTGTGAGGTTTTAAAAATTGTCCGAATGCTTCCCGTTATTTACAGGTCTGATCCTGTCATAATATTATGTGCATGCAGATTTAATGACACAACTGTAAGATGACTGTAGACAAGCAATAAAAGTGGGTATTATCCCTATCCCATCACCAGTAAGCAGGTATTATAATTTCAGAATAAACTGACCACATGCAAGAGAACCAGAAGCAGAGGCAGCAGCACCATCAGAAGTCTGGTGTAGTCTGTTCTGAAAGCAGAAACACTGATGCCATAATGTCAAATGAAGGAACAAAAATGTAACTGTTGTGATAAGCTAAGAAAAAGATGTTTCCCAAACATATCATTTGCCACAAACCTGGAAGTCTGTGTATGTTGTCAAATTTGGATCTGCTGAAGAATCTGAATGTGGTTGTATTTCCGCCAAAATATTCTTACAAATCTGAAATACAAAGAGCACAACACAATACAATTTCTGTGAAGTTAGTTCATTTAATATATTGTCCTTGAAATTCCAAAAATATCATAGTCACCTGAATATAAATGGCCACCTTTAGAAATTTAAATTTTCAGAGAACAAGTTTATTACAATGTTAGAATTTGCCTTTAATGGCAGAAAGCAACAGTACTGCTGAAATTAGTAAAGATGGCACTATGGGGAATGCATATGTGATAAGGGTTTGGAAGTCTGGACTGAAAGAGGGGAGTGACGAAACTATGAAACCTACACTGATGCCTTGCACAGGGATTCAAACAAGGTGTTTACACATGGCATTAGAGCCCCGCACAGATGAGGCAATTGTGCCTCCTGACAGAGCATTTCATAGAGCATTAATGTAGGCAGTGAAATAAAGGAAATTGCTATAGGACAACCAAACACTTCACAGGCTGCAGTGGTCATAAGCAAAGGTAAGATAATTTTGTGTTTCACTTATTCATTAGTATATTTGTCAATCTCTACATGTTCCAGAAGATGATGTGCCCATCATCAGAAAAAACAACTGTGTTTATGGGACGCTTGGTACTTGTTATTCTGTGTGGATGACTGTCTGGTATGCAGGGTGGAATTAAAATGAGTTTCATTCCACCCTGCATACCAAACAGTCATCCACACAGAATAACAAGTACCAAGCATTACATAAACACAGTTGTTTCTCCTGATGATGGGCACATAGATGCCTGAAACATGTAGAGACTGACAAATATACTAAGAATAAATTGTGCACCAAGTTGGCTTTATTTACAAGATTATAGAGGGATGCACGGTCAACAAAACATAAAATAGTACACCCACTAATTAATGTGTAAATATTAAGGTCTTCTGTGGTTAATTGGTAAAGTGGATTTCAATTAAAACCAGAAATTCCTAATGCAAAATACTGGTAATTAGTTTTAAATAACCCTTTACAGCACCCCTTTTAAGAAGTCTTCTTGCTTATTATGCTCAATTTGTTCATATTTTTTTAATATCTTATTTGAAGAACATCATAGTATGTAGGATGAAACAAAACTTTTCTGTCAAGAAGGAAGATTACCAAACCTATCATAATTAATGATACTGGAAGGCTAAAAATTCTTCACAAGGTCTATATTTGTAACATTTAGACATGGTTTGTATGTGTTCTCTCTTCTTCTGCACAAGTCTCAAGCAGGGTGGCCACTTCCAACTGGCAGCAGAAATAAATTCTACTGCTTCAAGCAAATATCAGTATTATTCAGTACCATGCATGGACACCTCCAGTAACTCTCATTTCTTTGGTCAGTGGGTACTCATTTTTTGCTTAATTCTGCTGTCATAATATAAAAAACAATTTCTGAATATTTTATTCAGTTCAGTAGCTGCATCTGTGTGAAGAAAACATATATAATATTTGTAAGATTTAAGTGTTGTGTGGATCCCCTGTCACCAAGTTACAGCTCTGGCTGCTGATGGAGTAAAATATAGTCCATAGATGGGGTTCTGAATATATTACAAAACATTGCAAATAGCCAACAGGGATGGTTCTCAAGCTTAGGAGTTGAAAACTGGGGTAACTCTCCATAAGAAACCAACACTGGCAATATTCACTATTCCAATGAAAAGGTGACACCTTTATGAGGATAAAATAAAACATGGAACTACAAATTCTGTACAAGGCAACTTTTATATGCTACTTGTTAAAAACAAAGTGTGCAGAACTTTGAAGCTTCTCTGATGATCTTAATGTCGCAGAAACATGTACTACTAAAACATAAGGGCACAAGTGGATAAATAATTGTACAATTATATATTTACAGTTCACAACATCATCACAAAATAGAAAGAGCATTTGAAAGGAAATGGGTCCATAAATTTTCTCTCCTCTTCTGCCTGTGATATATACTAGATGCTGCATGTTTGTTGTCAGTCATGGACTTGGAAGGTTTGAAAAATGACAAAAATCTTCTTTCACAATCTGAGAATCAAACTCATCCTAATTTTACTGCTGTCTCAAGAATTAACATTCATCCTAACATCAATCACTGTGCACATACAGGAAAATCTGAATAGGAAGACAGCAGTAGCAATAATGAAGTTCAGAAATTAAGCAAGCAAGATAAGGAACATACCACAGTTTGTTGTTTGGGACAGGGGTTGTTTTCTGATGCAGCAGGACTCTCACATTGTGTCACCTTTCGTAATTTATGTGCACTGTGAACAGGAGTCACTGGCACATTCTTACGCTTCAAAACTCGTGACTGCGATCCCATTCTGGATTCAACTTCAAGCTGACGGTCTTTAGCAAACTTCTGAAAAGCAACATTACACATATTAGCATCTATGTGAATGACCCCATGACAAAGGGTCTCTTTTTGAACAACTGATACTTACTCATTTAGTGATGCTGACCAGTACATCCATTTTCAGAAATCTTGATCTGTGTCACTCCTCAAATTATATGTCTAAGAACCAGTTTAATATCATATTCTCTTGAATACCCCGCACACTCTCATCCATAGTGAAAAATATGTTTATAAAGTTACTCCTCTGACTAGATGTATAACCCACTTTTAGGAGCGGTAACAAAAAAATTACTGAATGAGCTCAGATCAGTATAGGTACCGTTTGAGAGTCTGGAATATTCAATATTTTGGCACCTGTCCAGTCTAATGCAAGTCACATTAACTGAATTTTGGTATATATGCCACTCACCTAATGCTTCTCCAATTAAAGAGCTTTGAATTTTTTGTAAACACAACACAGAATTTTAGTCCCCCCAAACAAAATAATTTCATAAAAATGTTTTCTTGAGACATCCAAATACAAATTTGTTTTGCCATAAGGAATAACATTTAGTGGTGTTGGGGGATCAGGGAAAGAAAGCGTATAGAAATAGCATTCTTTGTGCTGTGCGCCAGCCTTGAAATCTGTATTGTGATGCTCACAGTAGAAACAAAATCACTTAAAGATATGACTTGTGTAAACTAAACCAGGGAAAAAGACAAACAAAAAGAAAATACCTTGAAGGTAAACTGAAAAGCATAACAATCATTGTTCCTGAATATTCTAATAACTTTACAACCTTTTTCTCCTTTAATTTTTAAGCTGAAATTACTTAATAATTTAATTCTGACATTCATTTTTATAATAAAAATCTTAAAACTCAAATACCAACTCCTATCAAACACAATGGATCATAAAAATACTTTAACGACCCAGTTTCTCACCTTTGCTTTCCTTTCATGTTCTTTATTTTCTCTATGCAGTGCCCACTGGTTGTTAATAATCTCTATGGCTGATTCCCCATAAATCTTGAATGGTGTTTTATGTTGTTCCTCATATAATTTGATGTGCTTCGTCAGCTCTCTCTCAACTTTTGGCAGTTCCTATTGGAGGAATAAGATAATTTACAAATATGGGCCTTCACACTGACATTTCTGATAATAAAACCCAAAGGTTTAATGCACACTTTGTACAAAATTGTCTTGTCTGTAAAAAGGCAGAAGTTCACTAATCAAAACTGAAAAATGGATCGGCAGACGTAGACCTAAAAAATCGACACTATATCCTTGGACATAACACAATTAGCTTTCTCTCTGATCAGTATTAGTAATTCAATAACAGTTGTATTCAGAGAGAAATTTATTTATTTAAGATGGCACATGATTAGATTACCTTCCCAATATTTCTTCTTTCTTTCTCCTCCAGCAGCAGCTGACCGCCACGGTTTTGGAACAACCGATTTGGATCACTTGCTCGATTTTCCATCTCCAACATTTTGTCCCAGAGTTCCTGTCGCTGCTTTGCCAATTCAAATATCACACTGAAAACAAACACATACAAACTGAAAACAAGTATAATCATACTGTATAATGGAAAACTTCAAATTGTTTATATTCACAATGTAACAGATTATCTATGGACTGTCTCTACATTTCACTAGTTCTCATTGAATCAACAAGTAATTTATTTGAATTTTGATGACACTTTGGATCATAAACTGTGTTAATTAGTTTATTGTTATGTTACCTTATATTTTTTTTTGTATTGTCTCTCAAAAGTTCTAATTAAGTAGATGTATTTTTTCATCCAACTTGAAAACTGTGGATCTGGCAAATTTATTTTGGACACGGACAGCTACATGACATGTGTCGAGTATAACAGAAGTCTACCATCACAAGAACCAACGCCTTATTCATTGTCTTCAACTTAGTAAAAGTTCAGTAATTAAGCCTCTTCCCTGAGGATGGAATTCATTGTTTGGGACATATTAAATTACTTTTATATAATGCAACAAGTCGATTTTAGTGTAGCCATTGAGTGTACCTTCCACGTAGATGCATTTAATCATTTTGCAACAACTGTAGTCATCAGATACTTTTCATCAATTCCATTTGCTTGTTTAATCCACAGGTGACAAATAATGGTAAATTTAGATACAGAATTGATTATCTTTGCAACATGTTTTAGAAAGTAAGACAAATTTTCAGGTTCAGGTAAGGATGCGCAGATACCACAGCATTTCATCCAATGAGCTGCACCATAGGCAGGCAGAATATTTACAACTGTGATTCTTTCAGAGCATTTCATCTGCTTCCTCACACACAAGATCTTCCAAAATTAGGTATACTTTGTCTCTAGAAGTTTAGAAACTTAGATATGAAATATGTTCATTTTCAAGGTATGATGCCTAAGGGGTGGAATTGGCAAGTGGGGAAGCTGTTATATCTAGCCTACAAGAAACCAGGAAGTGCAGCAGACTACATCTTTGTTAACTACATTTGCCAACGGACAGTTCAATTAGAATAATGAAGCTCTAAAAGATTCAAGTGGGATCTGCAAGTACCAAGTGGATGAGGCTTCTGTAAGGCACAACTCGTGTAATGGACAGGAAAACCATCATATGTTAAAAGCTGTGACAGTAGCCTTTACAGTAGTCTCCTGTGCCATATTTGACACATGTTTATAGGCTGTACAAACACTTCCAATTCTAGTCACACTGTCACAAGCAATCAGCATTCATTTAGTCCAATAGATAATAATAACATACCTATTTTGCTCATAGTAAGTCTGCAACTTCTGCACTTCTAGCTCATGTAGCTCTAAAAGGTCTTCAGTAAAACATTCTGATGAATGTGGTCGAAATTGCATCCGTTCTTCTTCTCCAACTAAACACTTATCCCACCAATATTTCAGCTCTTGCTGAATCTCTTCAACAAAACGTTTGATATTTTGGCGTTTTAGTTCTTCACATCTCTTTATTTCGTCCTTTAACTGCAATTATAAAAACATTAAACATTCATAAAATACAAATCAAAGTGCCACACTTATTACACCACACACACACACACACACACACACACACACACACAACGTACAAAAACAATTACCCCACTTACTTGCATAATTCATATATTCGTACTTTCAAACAAGAAGTTTGTGAGGAAAGATATTTTTACTTCCAACTTTCAAACACAAATTTTGGGTGAAATATATATTAATAAACTAGTAATCCTGTAGTTTGCAACATCACATACTAACAACCCACAGTTTGTACACTGCCAATTCAATCATTTGCATCAAAGCTTCTAAAGTAATGCACACTTCACCTTATGAAATGCAGGAATTAGTGACCATACAGTGGACAGGTATCTAGCTGGTCGTAGTATGTGATTAGGATAGAAGTATAAGTGGGAAAGGCAAAGGTGCATGCATAACAAAAGAATTCACAATCATTGCAAATTGATATGCCTTGTTACACTGGCTCATGCACTGCAGATATTACAGGCATAATGTACTGCTAGAATACAGTTGAAATACACAGTGGATAATCAGTGACCTTTCAGACCTCAAGTCTGTCAGAAACTTGTACCTCAAAACATAGGCCATCAGCTTCTATCATTTAATCTAACACTGCAAGGCAGGAGTGGTATGTATCTATTGACTATGATGGCTTGTTGAAATGTTTATTTGAAAATATGCCATCAAATGAAAAAATCACAACCTGCAGCAGCACATTTCACAACATACCAGTACATTAATTAGTAAAGTGAGGAACTTATGATTTAGAAAATGTATTGCTATACCCAAGAGAATGTGTGTTGGTTAAATGTTAAATAACTGCATATCATGCCTTAATAAAATGGTGTATTTTCTCTTGCACACAAAACCTGAAGAATTTTAGCTTACAGACTTCCAGTTTTGTTTTTCTGAAGCAATTCAGTGTTTATTTATGTGCACAAAATTTGAAAATTTGTTTTCATACCAATGCACTCACTTTTCAGATTATCAGCAACCATCTCCTAAATCAGGTGAAAGATTTCTTTCTTTATTTTGTAGTTGTCTAATAATGTATATTATGAATCCAATAAGCTCCAAAATTGCATAAGGTATTAGTTTTTCAATGTAATTCATATCCCATGGGCGCTGGAGCTACTTCCTTGGGTATTTAGTGGCTGGTGTGTAAAACACAACAGACACCAATCCAGTGTTAAAAGCGAACATTACACACCTATTTGGCTGTATAATGTGGTGCTTAGACACATGAGCAACTCTTTTTACCATGACAATGATGCAATTCTTTTGATATGTGAAACTGTTGTACTTCATTTTATAATCAGAAAATTCTACATACCGCTTTCAATGTTCCAGCAGAGTGACCTCGATGAGCAGTAAGAAATATTTCTCTGTGACTGTATTCTTCATGGAGACGATCCCAGAGTTGGGTAAGTTTCTCACGCAACTCAGTGACTTCAGCTTTAGTATCTTCTAGTTGATGTTCCAATCTCTGATGTAATTGCTGTAACACAGACAGGAGTAGCTAACCCTCATAACTCAGAAGAATGGCATACACATTTTGCACCCCTGACCCCCCATCCAAATTTCGTTAAAATCAGGAAGATTAAAAAGCACCATATTGTTAGTAAAGAAGCAGCATCAACTTGCTAAATGGTAAGAACAGACAGACTGATTAAAAAGAACAAAAGGAGGAATTTCAGAATTTGTGACTACACTGTACAGGAACATTATTATGGCAATCAAACCAGAACACGAATGCATTGGATATAGACGTGAGACAACTTTGTACCGAAAAATGGAGTCTTTGCCATAAGACCCACTGTGGCAGAAACATCATTTTAGAATGATGGTTATCATGATCATTATAAATAACTGCACTGTCCCAATTTCTAATTTCTTCAGTGTTACAACATACCTGACCCTCCTCTTATTTAGTATTCTGCACCGGAATCTTCAAATGACTTCAGCATTCTTGAAAACACATCTCCAGATCATGTTTATAAAAATGCTGAAGTACGAAATGACCAAACTTTGGAAGGTTATTTATCTAGTGATTCTGAGGTGCTGGTGTGCTGCAAAAGCAGTGACAAAACCTCGGGTTCAAAAATGGCAGGAAATTTGCTGAATGAGTGCCTCTACCATCTCAGTTTCTGAAACACGTTGCTGCACACTTCAGCTAACAGAAGGTGAGCAAGGTTGCATTATATATGATGCAGGGAATATACTGCACAACATTGTTTGAGAAAATGGTGTCAAATGTTACATATTTTTTAAGAACTCTGTTTCATTTAAATAGTTTGTTAGATTAGTTTCTTTGTCTCCTGTTGGTTTTATGGGTCACCTATGAATTAAATTGTTGGGTTTTCTGTATAAACAACCACCAACTGTTCACCTATAAAGCACTGACTAAATCATACATAGCAAAAGTAAAAACATGTTCCCTTTACACATCTTGCAAATACAACATTATCTCTTAGTAACTGTCATACATTAAAACACTTTAACAATGCCGGGTGGTTACCTATGGTTCAGAATCGTGGACACTAACCATGGAAGAGGAAAGAGCATTAGCAGTATTTGAAAGGAAAATACTGCGGAAAATATATGGACCAGTGAAAGAAAACTAATTATGGAGAATTCGACGAAACGATGAATTACAAGTTATAATTAAGGGGGATAACATTGTTAGGTTCATTAAATGCCAAAGAATACGATGGCTTGGTCACATAGAAAGAATGCAAGACACCACAATTCCAAAAAAGATGTTGTACAGAAAGCTGTATGCAACAAGACGAAGAGGAAGACCAAAAATGAGATGGCTGGATGACGTGTCCACGGACCTGAGAAAGATGGGAATAAACGAATGGAGAGACAGAGCAAGGGA